>Ga0206857_1098_pt2 | contig 15525 bp, 5 predicted proteins | sample Alteio_BWOrgCont_49_FD_152865 | JGI IMG/M metagenome (GOLD analysis project Ga0206857, IMG submission 152865) | Enriched cells from forest soil in Barre Woods Harvard Forest LTER site, Petersham, Massachusetts, United States -... | ecosystem: Environmental > Terrestrial > Soil > Temperate forest > O...
ATTTCGCTGCCGTGTTCGCTCAGTAATTCGGCGGCAAGTCGCGATTGTCCGACGCGGTCGCTATCACCGTATTTGATATCGACGATATTGACTTTGATACTGCCCGATTTTTGTACCGCTGCCCGGGTGCCGTCAACTTCGCCTTTTACCCAACCCGCACCGGTAGGGCCGGGGAGAAGGGCGATATTGACCGTCTTCAAACCGCGTCGTTTTGCGTCGTCAATGATCCAATTTGTGGCATCAAAGCCCATGCTGCGCAGCGAGGTCGTCACCTTGATCGTCAAGTCGTCAGTGGTACTGTCGTTGGCTAGTTCGAATACCGGGATACCCATGGATCGGGCTTTGGCAATCGCGGAATTATTTGCAGTAAGGCTGATGGGCGAAATCACGATGGCGTCGTATTTTGCTTCGGTGACTTCGGCCATTTTATGTAATTGCCCGATCAAATCGTCGTATCCGTCAGCCGGATAAATATCCACTGTGATGCCGAGTCGTTTTGCCTCGCTGATGACACCATAACTGCATCCAATCCAGTACGGGTCCTTAATATGCGGGAACAGGTAGGCAATGCGCCAATGTTTCGTGGCCGGTGCAGCCATACTAAATTTTTCCTGGATCACGCGACCGCTGGTCAGCGCATCGTCGGCTGAACCCATGGTCTTTAGTGGTGGGAAGATCGCATAGACCGGAATTGGATCAAACCGGTTTGCCAGTTGTGGCGGTGCCTCGTCACCCCAGGTAAAAATGGACCACGTCGCAGCCATCAAGAACACAAGGCTAACCCGCCATGGAAATTGGAATCGGTCGGATTGATGTTTTTTCATTTTTACTTGTCGGCCGACGCAATGAAGCTCGTTGTCGTTTAGTTTATATCGGGTGTTCAAGGCAGCAAAAGTGATGCAGTTGAGTGTAGGACGATTTGTTGCGTGACACAAATATTTGCTAAGGACCCGAATTTTCGCCTGAATGCTGAACGAATGCTAACGAAAATTGCAAAATTGAGCCGATCTGTTGTCGAAAATCCCGGTCAAAACCGGAAATCTCATAATATTTCCACTTGGAAATAAAGTTTGACAGCCTGTTGCCGTTAAGTATCGGATGGGCTGCGTGGGTTGATGAGGTACCACGCCGTGTTTGCGTACAAATAGTGCAACTTCCCGCTCGATGCCGCACCCCTGCATTCAAGCGTTGGAACAACTCGATGCGCGCAGTAACAAATATTGGATCACCTGCCGTGAACGACAATCTTATGTCGTAGTCGGATCGGCTTGATGGAAATTGGATGGGAAACATGGGGTACAAGTGCATGTTGCAGGCACCAAAGCTAGAGCTGTCAATTTCCAACGAAGACTACACCAGTCTTCGCCACGTGCAGGACGTGCTGGTCGGCCCCGCGTTGTTATCCAATCTCCTGCAGCTATGTTGGTTTTCCCGCCAGCGTGACTGCGAGCTGGCCTTGAATCTGGCTGAACAAATCGAATCTGCTCCCGAATTTGTCGCGGCCACAGTGATCGACAGAAGCTGCTACCAGGCCTACCTGAATCTGGTGCGCAGTGAAGTGTGCGCGTTGCGGGGTGACCTGGAGCGTGCCGAAGTATTGGCACATCAAGCCATTGCGCTGTTCGACGACATTGATCACGCAATCGGTCGCGGAGACGCTTACCTGGCGCTGGTATTGGTCGCGTATGAGCGGGGCGACCGCCAACAGCAAAACATCTACTTCGACGTAGCATTAAAGAACTATCAACAAGTCAACGATCAATCCCGTGAGCAAATTGTGCTTGCGCGCCGGCTGGCTTTGGGCGCGTTCAGCGATGCGGCGTTGGCGGCAACCGGCCTGGCGTTGACGTTCCCTGCGTCGACCAATTATCCCGATGGTGTGGCGACCTGGGTGAATATCGGCCACGGATTGGTTGCGATATTTACCGACGATCCTGGCCTGGCGCTCAAGCATTTCCTGGATGCCTATCATTTGACAGTCAATAACGGCCATCTGCGCCAGGCGGTCATCTGCGCGGCGAATCTGAGTGAAATATTTGGAACTCTCGGTGATCTGGACGATGCACTCGAATGGAGCGAACGGGCGCTGACTCTTGCGCGTGAATCGAACTGGCCGACCACGATGGGGTTGAGCCTGATGCAAACCGGCGATGTCCTACGCCAGCTAAAACGCTATGAGGAAGCCAAGACCTACCTAAGTGAAGCACTGACAGCAACGAGTGTGACGCCGGGCTCGCGTATCTATGATTTTGTGCTGGGCAATCTCGGACAACTCGCTCTGGACGTGGGTGACTATCAGGAAGCGTTGAAATGGTTTTTGCAGCTTGAAGCACACATGCAACTGATCGGTGAGCCCGACCTGATGTTGCGCGCCCGACGTGGGCTAGCGACCGTATTGTCGCGCTTGAACAGACCGGAAGACGCGCGCGACAAAGCCGAACAGGCGCTGGCGTTGGCACGCGAGAAATCGAATGCAGATGAGCAGATTAAGGCATTGTGTGTGCTCGCAGAACTACATCGTGACCACGCGCTGATGCAACCACCGGACATGACGGAACAATCGGCAGTACTCCATTTTCTGGCCGCAGCAATCGCCATCGGCAAATCGATCGCTGGCTATACCTTGCCTGCAGATCTGTTAAATGAAGCCGCGCTGGCTTATGCAGCAAGCGGCATGTTTGAGAAGGCGTTCCACCTGGCACAAGCTGCCATGACGGTGCGCGCCAATGTGCGCAACGAACAAGCGCAAAAACGTGCAACCGCGATGAAGATTAAACAGGAGATGGATCTGGCGCGCGCCGACGCTGAGCACCACAAAACGCTCTCCGCGACCTTGCAGGAGACGAACGCTACATTGCAGACTCTGGCATTAATTGGTCAGGACATTACAGCCAGCCTTGATGCCGCGGCAGTGTTTGAATCGCTGCATCGCCACGTCAATAGTTTGCTCGACGCGTATTCATTTGGAATTTATTTGCTGGACGCAGGTGGCGAGACATTAAGTATGGCGTTCGGCGTCGAAGGCGGACAGCGTTTATCCGACATCCAGTGGTCGATAAACGACCCAACGTCGAAAACCTCGCGCTGCGCCCGTGAACGGTCCGAAATTGTCATTGCCCATCAATCGATAGAGCAATCCAATACCATACCCGGAACCATGCCGACGCTGAGTATTTTGTTCGCGCCCCTGGAAGCAGGGAATCGTTTGATCGGCGTGATGACAATTCAATCGCAGCTTGCCAACGCGTTCGGTGAACGCGAGCGGTCGATCTTCCGTACGCTGTGCGCTTACGGCGCGATTGCGCTCGACAACGCCGCATCGTACGCCGCAGCCGAAATTGCGCGCCAGGAATTACGCGTTGCAGCGACCGCATTTGAGTCGCACGAGGCAATGATGATTACCAACGCGGATCAAGTGATTGTGCGGGTCAACGGTGCTTACACCCGCATTCTGGGGCGGATACCAGAGGATGTAGTTGGAAAGACGACCACCCAATTGCGCTCCAAACGCCACGACGCGGACTACTATGCTGCGGTCGAACAGAGCCTGGAGCTAACGGGAAGCTGGCAGGGTGAATATTGGGCCCGGCGCCAGGACGGGGAACTATTCCCGCTTTGGCTCACCATCACCGCGGTGCAGGACGGCGATGGCACGGTATCGCAATATGTGTATTCGTTAAAAGACATCACCGAACGAAAACAGGCGGAAGATGAGATACGCAATCTGGCCTATTACGATCCGCTGACCAAATTACCGAACCGACGCCTGTTGATGGATCGGTTGCGCCTGGCGTTGGCCAAGAGCCAGCGCACCGGGCAATATGGATCGCTGCTGTTTATCGATCTCGATAATTTCAAACGTCTGAACGACACCCGGGGCCATGATGTCGGCGATATGTTGCTGGAAACCGTTGCGCAGCGATTGGCAGATTGTTTGCGCGAAAGCGATACGGTCGCCCGGTTGGGTGGTGATGAATTTGTGATTTTAATGGAGGACCTGAACGTCCATGATGTCAAAGCTGCGGAGAGTGTTGAGCTGGTCGCCAGCAAAGTGTTGCAGACGCTGAATCAATCCTATGATCTGGGCGGAACTGTCCATCACAGCACCCCGAGTATCGGCGCATGCCTTTTTAAAGGGAAAAACGAATCCATCGAAGAATTATTGAAACAAGCTGATATGGCGATGTATCAGGCCAAATCAGCGGGGCGCAATACGTTCCGCTTCTTTAATCCGAATATGCAGGAAGCGGTGACCACGCATGCTGCACTGGAAGCCGATTTACGGCAGGCCCTGATTGCCCACCAATTTATGTTGCACTATCAGGTGCAGGTGGATTCCAATGACAATGTGTTCGGCGTCGAGGCGCTGGTGCGCTGGCGTCATCCGCAACGCGGCATGATTTCACCGATGCAGTTTATTCCGCTGGCAGAAGAAACGGGGCTGATTCTGCCACTCGGAAAATGGATATTGGAAAGCGCCTGTGCGCAATTGAAGGAGTGGGAAGCTGATCCGAAAACGGCGCAGCTATCGATTGCGGTCAATATCAGTGCGCGCCAATTCCATGATCCGGGCTTTGTTGATCAAGTACTTCTGGTGCTGTCGAATAGCGGTATCAATCCGCAGTTACTGAAGCTGGAGCTGACCGAAAGTCTGTTGCTGACAGATGTCGATAGCGTCATCGCCAAGATGAACGTGTTGAAATTGGCCGGTGTCAGTTTCTCACTGGATGATTTTGGTACTGGATATTCTTCGCTGTCGTATCTGAAGCGTTTGCCATTGGCGCAATTAAAAATAGATCAAAGCTTTGTGCGCGATATTTTCGAGGATTCAAACGATCAGGCGATTGTGTGCGCCATTGTCACATTGGGTAAGAGTCTGGGTTTGTCGGTAATTGCCGAAGGGGTTGAAACCAACGAACAGCGACTATTTCTCGAGACTAGTGGGTGCAATTGTCTGCAAGGGTATTTGTTCGGGAGGCCGGTTCCGGTCAATGAATTAAATTTTGATCTGAACCAGCAACTAAATCTGGAAATGCCGCCGGTGTTGAGGTTGCAGTTTGGATAGTCCGCAACCCCTGGCGCATTGAATGACTTGTTCCGTGAAAAAGGCCTGGCGGTATCGACTTACCTTGAAATTTCCAGGCCCCCAGGTTTTAACAACGTGAGCAAATTTAGGATGCCTAGGCGCCTTCCATGTCTGCGAGAACGCCTGCGGTTAAGGCCGCTGTCCCGAATGTAATGCCAATAGCCATAGGGAGAATGCCCGTCGCAGCAGCTAATCCCCCGACAACACCTAACACGGTCATACCAAGATTAAGGGCGACGTCCTTGCCCACAGAATCGCTTCCTTCAGCATTGATAGTAACGGCCATCGAAACCGTACTGGCCGTCCATAAACCCGCGCCAGCCAAAATCAACGGTACACCAGCTCCACAAAAAAAGCTTAGCCCAATGCCGATTCCTATCAGCAGTCCAGCAATAGCTCTTGCTGTGTGGCTGCCCAGAACTTTGTTGCATTTCAATGCAAATTGTTTTAAGCGATGCAATACATATCGTTTTAAAGGACTTGAACTTTTTTTTGGGGTGCCTTCGTCGAAAGCATAATAGCTGGCGGAATGGTCGGCAGGTGGAGTCATCGTTGTAGACATTGTTGGTATTCTCGAATAAAGGATAGGTTATAGATTAAACAGTTTAAGTCGCACATTGAAAATAAAAAACAAAGTGCAGACAGGATTGTAAAAGCTTCATCCTATCCCTTAAACAGGAAATTACCCTGGTGATCCAGCAATCAGACAACGGAGTGATTCAGATTGGATGGGTTCGAACTTGCAGACAATGTTGATGGTGCCGCTATGAATTGCGCGCTATTCCTCGTGATCGCATAGCCAGCCAATCGGTTTGAAATTTGAAGAGTTGGTTTCAGCACTAATTAATGATGTAGGCCCGATTTTTCCAATAGTCATGTGGTGCCCAGCTTGCCACCCACGTCGGAAATTCATCGCCCGGCATAGGGCGGTCAATGCCAAACCCTTGGGCAAAATCGCAACCCAGGTCAAGTAATTTTTCACCAATCTCAATATTTTCCACGCCTTCAGCGATCACCTTGCGTTTGAATGCATGGGCCAGCGCGATAACGCCTTTGACCATCGCCTGGTCTTCATGATCGACCAAAATGTCGCGCACAAAACTCTGATCGATTTTCAATGTCTCCGCAGGCAGCCGATTTAAGTAAGTCATCGACGAATTGCCCGTACCAAAATCATCGATAGAAAAGCCAACCCCCAATGGTTGACATTGCTTGACCACCAGAAGGATTTTTGAAATATCCTGTACGTCGTTGGTCTCCAGGATCTCCAATTCCAACGACCCAGGGTTCATGAGCGGATATTTGCTGATCAGTGCGGTCAATTTCTCGATGAAATCTGCCTTGAGCAGCAGATTAGCGCACAAGTTGACACTGACGGTCATAGCCAGCCCCAGCCCACGCCACGATTCAATTTGTGCCAGCGCCGTTTCGATTACCCAATAACCCAGGATATATTCCATATTGTGATTTTCAATCACGGGCAAGAATTCAGAGGGCGGTAAGATACCGCGTTGCGGATGCAACCAACGTATCAGCGCTTCAGCACCAAAAACCGTGCCCAGCCGCATATTGACCTTGGGCTGGTAATACAGCACAAACTCGTTGGTGTCGAATGCCTGGGCAATGCGGGAAATTTGCAGGGAACGATTTTTGATTTCCGATTCGAGCGCCGAATCAAATAGCTGTACCCGATTCCGGCCAGCCTGCTTGGCCTGATACATCGCGCTGTCGGCGTGCCGCATTAACTCTTCTGCGTCGGTATTGTCCTGGGGGTAGATGGTCATTCCGATACTGGCCGAGACCTGCAGCAAATGCCCATCGATTAATACCGGTTCGGCGCACGCATGCAAAATGCGCTCGGCCAGATAATTGCACTCCACTGGTGTGCCAACGTCCAGCAATACAGCAACAAACTCGTCGCCGCCGATGCGCGCCAGCGTGTCAACATTGCGTAACGCATCGCGCATGCGATGTGACACAGTGACGAGCAACTGATCGCCCGCGTTGTGTCCGTGATTGTCATTCACCTCCTTGAAATAATCCAGGTCCAGATACAGCACCGCCAATGACTGCTTATGGCGATTGACGTGCGCCATGGCTTGCTGCAGCCGGTCGGCCAACAGTATGCGGTTCGGTAGATCGGTGAGCGCATCGAAATGCGCCAGGTGTTCCATTTGCTCCTGTTTTTCGCGCAGCGGTGTGACATCCGAAATCAGTGATACGTAATGCTTGGCTTCGCCCGTTTCATCTTTCACCACATTGATCGTTAACAAACTGGCGTAGGCGCTGCCATCTTTTTTACGACTCCATGCTTCGCCTTGATAGGTGCCCGATTTCATCAGCAGTTCGCGAATCGCTTCAATGAATTTGGGGGCGTGGCGGCTCGATCTGAATATGGCAGGCGTTTTACCCAAAATATCATCGCGGCTATAGCCAGAGATGCGCAAGAACGAATCATTCACTTCCAGTATCGTGCCTTTGGCGTCTGTAATTAAAATGCCCTCATTGGTATTGGAAAACACACTGGAAGTGAGCTGCAGTCGGGACTCGTTATATTTTTTGAGCGTGATGTCTTGCAGGATTTTGGAAATGCCGACGATACGATCTTTCGCATCCCGAATCGCCGAGGTTGTAATGGACACTGCTATCGGCCGACCGCCTTTGCAAATTCTGACCGACTCCAGTGGAGCGACGCGCTCTCCCTTTTTTAATTTTTCCAGGATGTTGTCGTTTTCATCGTGCTTACCGGGTGGGAGCAAATGAGAAATCGACATGCCGATCATTTCATCCGATGAATAACCGAATATCGCTTCAGCACCCCGGTTCCAGCTTTGAATAACGCCGTCTAACGACATGCTGATGATGGCATCGTCAGAATAGTCAATGATGGCCTTGAACTGATTTTGCAAGCGTTCCAGTTTTTTGCGTTTTGAAATATCGCGCACAATGCTGGAAAAACCGATAATCATTCCAAACGAATCGCGAATAGGAGAGATCGTGTTGGAGACATCAATCAGTTTGCCATCCCGATGGATGCGTATGGTCTCGAAGTGATCAACTTTTTCACCTGCGATAATCAGGTCGAGGATAAAGAATTCTTCGTTTAACCGGTCCTTGGGAAATAGCGCGAGCATAGGATTGCCGACCATCTCTGCGGCACTGTACCCGAACAGTTTTTCTGCCGCCTTATTCCAGCTCGTGACGATGCCAGAAACGGTCCGGCTGATGATGGCGTCTTCTGAATTGCGGACGATTGCTTTAAAGTGTTCGTTGACTTCGTCGCTGGACAGGTAGGGGTAGCTAAGATTTTTAGCATCTTCTGGTTTCGCCATTTTCCCTCCCCGAGAGTGAGTTCGTCTTATGTGACGACTTATCAAATTGGTGTGAATTGAGTCGGAATCACACCTTTATTTTGCCCATAGCTAGAAGAGCCTATACCGTATTATCTGGGATGACAATTCCCTTTTCCGGGTTTATTTTGTAACCGTTCAATAGGTCAGGGTGCCGTCGGTTGTGACCAGCAGATGTGGTAGATGCGCGAAAAGTTTTTATTAAATTAACCATTTCGGTATATTTGAATTGCGCCTGGCGCGCATTGCATAGAATAATCCCGACACGTTGTGGCATTTTTTGACACGGTGTGATTCCTGATGGAGAACCTGAATTGGCGAACCAAAAATTCCATTTTATTTCTGGCTTACCGCGCGCCGGATCAACGCTACTGGCCGCGCTGCTACTTCAAAATCCGCGTTTCCACACCGGTATGACCAGCCCAATTGGCACGCTGTTCTCAGGCATGCTGGCTCACTTCAGTGCTGGTAGTGAGTTTGGTCCTGTGGTCTCGCAACAGCAACGGCGCGCACTGTTGGCCGGCCTGTTTAATAACTACTATGCAGATCAATCCGACAAGGAGGTAATTGTCGACACCAACCGTATGTGGTGTTCAAAATTACCTGCCGTACTCGATCTCTTTCCCGACGCGAAAATTATCGCCTGTGTCCGTAACGTCGCATGGGTGATGGACAGCGTCGAACGCCTCTATCGCGCCAATCCTTACGAAAATACCAAATTATTTAATGACGATAATGAACGTAATACTGTCTATAGCCGGGTCGATACGCTGGCGCAGCGCAACCGGTTGGTGGGATTTCCCTGGGCTGCGCTGAAAGAAGCGTATTACGGCGAGCAGGCCAAATCGCTGCTGGTGGTGGACTATGACTTGCTGGTGCAAGCGCCTGAAAAAGTATTGCGATTAATTTACGACTTTATCGGTGAGCCCTGGTTTGATCACGACTTCGATCACGTCGAATACGATGCGCCATCGTTTGATGAAGCGCTGGGATTGGCTGGGCTGCATCGGGTCCGTTCCAAGGTTTCGTTCGAAACCAGAAAAACCATTTTGCCACCTGACCTGTTTGAGCAATATGCCAAGTTATCGTTTTGGCTGGATGGTGCTGGAAGCGAAGCCAAAGTCATCCGTGCCGTCAGCAAATAGTAACGGACATGGTCAACCCAACAAGCCGCTGAAAATCGCGCTGCATGCGCAACAACCCGCCATTAATAAATTGCGCAAACCAGAAAATCGTTCCTATACTGGTGTGTAACCATTTGTTTCACCGGCTTTTATCTGTTGAAAAAATTGTTTTTTCAACAAATCAAAACGCCTGCATCATCTGAGTACATTGCTGTACGACGTATTCACGCCGTTAAAACAGAACCAGGCATCTATCGTTAACTGGGTTTTAAATCGAACTGAAGAAGTCAACCTTATGATCAAGTCAACTCTGAGCAATTCCCGCAGGCTCACCGCACTCGTCGGAATCGTTTTGGCATGTTATTCCCTGTGCTCTTTTTCTGGCGAATCAGCTCCCATCGAGCAGTTTGATATAACCCAGTACGATGTTCAGGGCAACACCCTGCTGGGAGCTCAAGATATCGAGCTAATGTTGAGGCCGTTCACTGGCAAAAGTAAAGATTTCGGTTCGGTCCAAATGGCATTGGAAACGCTACAGGCGGCCTATCGTGCAAAAGGCTATGACCTGGTGAACGTTGCGTTACCAGAACAGGAACTCAACCACGGCGTGGTGAAGTTCAAAGTGATTGAATACAAAGTCGGAAAAGTTCTGGTATCAGGTAATAAGTTTTTTACTGACGCCAATATCAAAGACAGCTTGCCAGCCGTGCAAGAAGGGCAGATACCTGTCATGCGGGATATTTCGGCTAACGTAAAAGTGGCGAACGAAGATCCTTCCAAAAAAACGTCGGTGCAATTGCAAAGCGGTAGCGATGAGGGCTATGTCAATGTCCTGCTCAAAGTCGAAGATCAGAAGCCGTGGTCAGTGGCGGTCGGTGTTGACGATACGGGTGACGAACTTACCGGTCGCAACCGTCTGAGCGTGGTGGTCCAGAATGCCAATGTCGGCGGTTGGGATCATGTGTTAAGCATGCAGTACACAACGAGCTTTGCGCATCCCAACGACGTTAACGTCTACGGTATCGGCTACCACATTCCGCTATACGCCTTACGCGATTCGATGGATTTTTATGGCAGCTATTCAAACGTGAATTCGGGTACGGTTACCGCCGGCGTGTTTGATGTCGCGGTGAGTGGCAGCGGAACCGTGGCTGGCATGCGCTATAACCATAATACGTTAAGAGCAGGCGACTACGATTCGACCATATCCACTGGTATCGACTACAAAATATTCAATAACGATCTCAGCGTTGAAGATCAGGGGATAGGTGGCAATGTTGTCGTGCATCCGCTCTACGTGACTTACGTCGGTAATTGGGCAGTAACGGGATCGGCATTAAATTTTTCTGCGTCAATTGCGCGCAATATCCCAGGCGGAAATAACAGCAGCCAAGCGGATTTTGAGACAGCACGGGCGGGTGCTACGCCCAATTACGACATCGTGCGGGTTGGTGCGAGTTTTCTGAAAATCTTACCGGCTGATTGGCAATTCAGACTAAGCGCCACGGGACAATTTACGCCGGATGCGTTGGTGTCTGGCGAACAACTTGGCGTCGGTGGCATGGGCTCGGTGCGCGGATTTACCGAGAGGGAGGTAGCAGGTGATAAAGGTCACACGGCCAACGTGGAACTCTATACGTTCAATTTTTGCTCTGGGGCAGCGCAGTGTCGCATATTGAGTTTTTACGATACTGGCTATGTCGCCAGAAATGATCCATTGCCAGGGGAAATAGCGCATCAGTCGCTGGGCAGCGCCGGATTTGGAATTCGGCTAACCCGCACGCCAGATTGGTTGCTGATCGCGGATATTGCCCATGTGGTTGATGCAGTGACCACCACAGAAAAGGGAACAAACCGGGTTGATTTTAAGTTGGTCTATACGTTCTGACGTCGAAGCCGACATTGAACTGACTGGAATCTTCTGAAGAGAACGACAGGAGGCTGTTTTATGAAGGACGAACTCAATCTGGCATCGCACAAACGCGGTGGTCCTATCAGAGTCGTGTACTTTCGACGACGCTTATTGCCTGCGCTGGTGGCGGGATGTTTTGCGTGCGGACCTGTGTTCGCCAATCCAACTGGCGGCCAGGTAGTCAACGGTCAGGCAACGATCAACACGAACGGCAATGTAACAACCGTGGTCAATTCGCCTGGTGCCATCATCAACTGGTTGTCGTTCTCGATTAATGCCGGACAGACCACGCAATTTTTGCAACAGAACGCCAGCAGCAGCGTATTAAACCGCATTATTGGTCAAAATCCATCGCAGATTTTTGGCGCGTTGGAATCGAATGGCAAAGTCTTTCTGATTAATCCAAATGGTATTTTGTTTGAACCTGGCTCACAAATTAACGTAGGCGGATTGGTCGCGTCGAGCCTTGATATCAGCAATGCTGACTTCATCGCGGGGAAAAATAATTTTGCCAGTTCGGTGACTACGCCAGGTGCAGTCGTGAATCAGGGCAGCATCACCACGCCCAATGGCGGCAGTATTTATCTGATCGCGCCGCAAGTGCAAAACACCGGAATACTGACTTCGCCTGGTGGCGAGGTGCTGCTGGCCGCAGGGCACAGTGTGCAGTTGATCGATGGTGCGGACCCGAACATTCAGGTGGTGATTAGCTCCAGCACCGATCAGGCGGTGAATCTTGGGCAGGTCATTGCGCAGGGGGGGAAGGTTGGCATCTACGGAGCACTGGTTAACCAAGGCGGAACCGTGAATGCCGATAGCGCAGTCGTTGGCAAAAATGGGGTCGTGGTACTCAAGTCCAGCCAGTCGACAATACTGGGACAAGATAGCGTTACCAGCGCAACTGGGGTAGGGACGGGCGGTACGGTTGAGGCGTTGGGACCGTTGGTCGAAATCGTCGATAACGCGCTGATTAATGCCAGCGGTCAGGCTGGCGGCGGCAAGGTGATGGTGGGCGGCGACTTCCACGGTGCAAATTTGGCGATACCTGATTCAACTACCGTATTTGTTGGTGCAGATGCCGTGATCAAAGCAGACGCCGTGCAAAGTGGTAATGGCGGCAATGTGGCGGTGTGGTCCAATCAATTAACTGAATTTTACGGAAATATTTCGGCGCAAGGTGGCGCGTCGGCAGGTAATGGCGGATTTGTCGAAACCTCAAGCAAGCTGGATCTTGTCTTCGACGGTTTTGCTAAATTGACTGCGCAATCAGGTTCGAAAGGAACCCTACTGCTTGACCCTTACACGATTAATATCGATACCAACGCGACCAGCGGAACGGGAATCGTCGTCGGTACCGCGCCAGCCCCGGTTACCTACACAGGATCGGGTGCGCCAACTACTATTTCAGACATCAACGTAACGACATTGGAAGGACAATTGAACGCTGGGTCAAATGTCTTGATTCAAACAAGTGCGACGCTTGGCACAATTAATGTCAACAGCCCGATTACTTGGTCCGGGGCCACTTCCCTTTCATTGCTTGCTACATCCGATATTGCGGTCAACTCCCCAATTAATGCGACCGGCGGAACATTGTCATTGAATTCGATTGTCGGCAATATCTCGCAATCAGCACCGATCACCGTTGCCAATTTAGCGGCTGTGGCGAATTCGGGCAACGTACTGCTGACCAATGGCGGGAATGCAGTGGGTACGGTTGCCGGCCTTGCTGGCGGTAGCGGCGGTTTTCAGTTCATTAATTCCACGGCGACGGTGGTTGGGACAGTTACCGGCTACTCCGCTGGCACCTCTGGCGCAATCAACGGCATTACTGCCAATACCGGTAATATCAATATCCAATCCGCCGGCGCGATCAGTCTTACCCAACCGATATCGACATCGGGAACCGCCTATTTGTCCAGTAGCACTGGCGGGATTTCACAATCGGGATCGGGTACGATCAGCGCGGGTAGTTTGTATGCCGCAGCGTCCGCAACCGGCCAGACAGTCAACCTGCCCCTGTCCAACAGTATTACCGGCAACGTCGCAGGTATCAGCGGCGGCGCGTTCACATTGACCAATGGTCCTGGCTTTAGCACCGGAGGCACGATCGGTTCGCAAACCGGCATTTCGAGTTCAACGTCAGTGACGCTGACTTCATCCGATGGCAGCATTCAACAGACCGGTAGCGGCGCGATCACCGCACCGACTGTCACGCTTGCCGCCTACACCGGAATTGGCAGCATTGGCACGCCGCTCAATACCGTCGCGAGCACTTTGTCGATTTCTAACGGTGGGTCCGAAGGCGGAGGCGATATTGCAATTTCGAATACCGGCACGCTGACGGTCGCTGGTATTGCGCAAACAGGCACCGGGGGCGGCAATATTGTGTTGTCCAATACTGGCGCCATCGATATAACTGGCGCGATCAGTACTTCCAGCGGCAGTATCGGCATTGCCAGTAGCGGGGCAGGCATTGCAGTGAATGGCGCAATCAGCGCAACCACTGGCAATATCGGTCTGACCGCGGGTAACGGCGCCATCGGCATTTACTCACCCATCTCCGCGTCAGGTACGGTTGCATTGCAAGCGACCGGGAATATTTTTCAGTCGTCGGCTTGCGGTGGTTGCATCCCTACGATTACTGCAGGTAGCCTCGTGGCCGTCTCCAGCGGCGGTTACGTCAATATGACCTATTCTGCGAATGCGATTGGTGTGATAGCGGGTAGCGCGAATAGCACGAATGGATTTACGGTAGCCAACAGCACGAACATCACGATAGGCTACGTCCCTTCAATCGGATCGTCATTTTCGTCTTTAGCAGGCGTCAATGGTATAACCTCAACGAGCGGCCCACTGGAAGTCTACAATTTTACTGGCAATATTTACATGGCTGCGCCAGCCAACGGCGGTGCGCAGAATATTTCGATCGAACCTGCAGCTGCGTTGATTCAGGAATCTGGCGGATTAATTTCTACAACCGGCACGCTCACCATATTCGCTACGAATATCGGATCAAGCGGTGCGGGCAATGCCATTCTGACTGACATTAGTGAACTTCAAATAGACCAGGCGACTAACGTTTATCTGAGCAACAGCAATACCGGTAATCTGGCGCTTGATGAAATTCGCGCTACCGGCCTGGTTAACGTTGCCACCGCTGGCTCGCTGTCAACAACGCCTGCAATTTTGAATTGCGATGGCACCTGTTTTTATCCGACCAATTTTACCGGAACGTCGTTTACATTTGTCTCGGGTGGGAATATGGTCCTTGGCTCCAACAATACCTACGCGACTACTGGCGGAACCGGGGCAATATCGCTTTACGCAGGCTACACGGAAACGCCAGGATCAGCACCGGTCACCAACGTCACAGCATCGACAATGACATTGTCTGGAACCTTGACCGGTACGCCGATTAATCTATGGGCGAACGCATATGCAGATTTTCTCGGCAGCGCCAACGCAACGTTTTCAACTACGCCGAATTATCATCCAACTTCTGCACCGATACAGATCACCGTCACCGGCACGACAGCGAGCAACAAAACCTATGACGGTACGACCAAGGCAACGCTGACTGGCGGCACTTTGCAAGGTGTACCTACGGCAGATTTGGCGTACTTGACCTTAACCCAGAGTGGGTTGTTCGCCACCAAAAATGCCGGCTCCGGCATCGCGGTGACTGCCACCGATATTTTGAATGTGCCTGCGGCGCTGGCTGGTGATTTTGTGCTGGTTCAACCAATAGGATTGAGCGCCAACATCTTGCAGGCGCAACTGACGATCACGGGACAGGTTGCGCAGAATAAAATTTACGATGGCACCACAGCTGCCACCTTGACAGGTGGCACGCTAACCGGATTGGCGGCATCGGATGTAGGCGCGATCGTGCTCACACAAGCTGGCAACTTTGTCAGCTCAGCAATCGGCAATAACATCAACGTTGTCGCGACTGATTCAATATCAGGTGCTGGCGCGGCGAACTACATTCTGGTGCAACCGACGGGACTCTTCGCCGATATCGTTCCGCTGGCGTCGCTTGTCAACAAC
>Ga0206857_1126_pt1 | contig 15477 bp, 11 predicted proteins | sample Alteio_BWOrgCont_49_FD_152865 | JGI IMG/M metagenome (GOLD analysis project Ga0206857, IMG submission 152865) | Enriched cells from forest soil in Barre Woods Harvard Forest LTER site, Petersham, Massachusetts, United States -... | ecosystem: Environmental > Terrestrial > Soil > Temperate forest >...
GCGCTCTGCGGAATGTGCTGCGGGTAGGCTTCCGCCTGGGCGCGTTTGATCCCCCTGAGAACAATCCCTACAACAAGCTCACCATGTCCGCGGTGCGCTCACCCGAACATCTCGCTCTCAGTCTGCGGGCTGCCCAGGAATCCCTCACGCTGCTGAGCAACAAAAGAAACTTCCTGCCTCTGAAGCGTGAGGTCGTTCATTCCATCGCTGTGATCGGACCGGCAGGCGATGCGGACTATGAAACTGGCAACTACTATGGCAAACCCACACGCAAGGTAAGTGTGGTGCAAGGGCTGACCGAGCTTCTTGGAAAAGGCGTAAACGTGCGCTATGAAAAGGGGGCCGGTTTCATTGACCCCGCTGATCCCTCCATGATCGCTAAGGCCGCTGAGTTGGCCAAGAAATCGGACGTTGTCATCCTTTGCCTCGGCACCAATCTGCAGGTAGAAGCCGAGGGAAAAGATCGCCGCGACCTCAACCTTCCTGGGGCACAGGAGCAGCTTCTTGAAGCAGTAGCCGCTGCGAATCCGCAGACGGCGCTGGTCCTGATGAACGCGGGCCCTCTAGCCGTCACCTGGGCACAGGATCATCTGCCCTCGATTCTTTCCGCATGGTACCCAGGGGAAGCGGGAGGCACAGCGATCGCCCGTGCGTTGTTTGGCGACGACAATCCGGGTGGCCATCTTCCTTACACGACGTACGCAAGCCTCGACGGCGTGCCCCCTCAAAATGAGTACGACGTCTCCAAGGGCTACACCTACCTCTACTTCAAGGGAATTCCGCTGTATCCCTTCGGGCATGGTCTTAGCTACACCCGTTTTGAGTACAGCCATCTCACCATCGCCTCCAAGGTATTGACCGCCAGGGGCACGGTCGATGTCTCCTTCGATGTGACCAACGCTGGAGACCGTGCAGGCTCTGATGTTGCGCAGCTCTATTCCCACCAGGAGAAGAGTTCCGTTGTCCAACCCATCAAGTCACTGCGCGCATTCCAGCGCGTGACGTTGCGGCCGGGTGAGACGCAGAGAGTTACGTTCTCCCTGCCGGCTAAGAAGCTCGCATTTTACGACGTGCGGGCACATGACTTCGTCGTCGACCCGGGAACGTATGACATCCTGATCGGTTGTTCGAGTGAGGATATACGCCTGCGATCCACGATCCGGATTGGCACGAACGAAGCCGCGAACTCAGTTCATGCGGCGCCGAAAACGAGTGCTCACCAGTAAGCCTGTCGCTCCAGGCACTTACTTATGGACGTAGATACGGAACGCCTGCGGCTGCTCGGGGCGCCGCCACCAGTGCCCCGGCCGCGTGGCTTGCCATTGGGTTGCGAGCGTGTAGTTCCCCTGCATGCGCGCTTCCAGATCAGGCCACGTGTCGATACGTGCGAAGCTGTGCTCTCCTTTGAAACAGAATTGGTCGGTAACGACCAGCACACGCGGTGCAGCAGCATCAAAGGCGCGAAGGAAGTCCCTGCGGTATAGATCACGCCTCCATCCCGGAGCGGTGTAGAAATAGCAGTCGTACAGATAGCCGGTAGGCTCCACGATGTCCATGATGTACAGCGCATCGAGGCATCCTCCCCAGGTATCAAAGCACTGCACACCTCCGGAGTTGGCGTGCTCCGCACGGAGATCGGCTGTCAGGGCGTCCTGAAATGCGTCGTAGTGGTCGAAACCGTGAACTTCAATCGCGAAGCGCGGAGCAAACCACAGGCAGACGGTGACAGCACCGGTGAGGGCAAGAACCGTTGCCAAGGCCCCCTTCGGAGTTTTGACATCGAGGGGTGCAGTCAGAACTCGTGAAATTTTCGCCGAGATCACACACAACATGAAAACCAGGAACGTATATCGCTGATAGGGGTACGCCTTGCCTTGAGCGATGTAGGACAGCAGGCCGGAGAATGCGCCGAACAAGAGCAGCCAATCTTTGCGGTCAAGCTGGAAACCACGGAGTGCGGCAAGCAGAACCCATGCAAGGATCGGAACAATCAGCGGTGAAGTGGAGTGCTCCAGCAAAAAGCTCAGAGCATGGCGTCCGGTTTCATCATGCTGTACTTCGACCGTGCGAAGCATCGTGAAGAAGGCGCCGTCGGAACCCCAATGCCGTAGCCAAAGAAGGACTCCGGCGACAGGTGTCAAAAGCCCCACTAGACCAAGGAACACTGCCTGGAAGCGTCCGACGGACTCGCCGGCGTCCTCCGTCTTCCACCAGGCAAATGCCGGAAGCAACGCCAGCGGAATCAGTGTCGGTTTGACGGTTAGCGTCACTCCCACCAGCACCTCATAGAGGAAGAGCCTGTAGAGAAGCGGAACGCGCGAAGCTTGAAGCAGAACGACATAGGCCGCGAGTGCCAGCGCGCACATGGCAAGATCGCGCTGCCCCGCCTGACGCACTCCATCTTCGAGATGAAACAGCCAGAAGGCAACGCCCGCCGCAAAGCCTGCAAGCCGGCCACTGCGAGTGGGATTTCCCAGCGATGTGGTGCACGCGCAAATCGCCAGGCAGAGAAAGCTGTCGTAGAGGCGCAAACCCATTGCATGCGCGCCGAAGAGCCTCATCGATAACCATTCGAGGATGTAGCTGCCCGGCAGATTGATATCGACGACTTGCGAGTAAGGAGCGCGGCCGGAGTGGATGAGAAGAACGACATAGTGAATCAGGCCCGCATCACCGACAAGAGGCCAGTGCCATGTAGCACACCAGGCAATCACGAAGCTCACAAGCAGCGAGGCCAGACAGAAGACCGGAATCGCAATGGTCCAACCGGCTGCGCTTGCCGCGGTTCTTCGCGTTGTCTGTTGAGCAAGATCGGGCTGGATCATCGATACCCTTTCCGGTGGGGTACTCCGCGAGAATTGGCTGTGATGGATTGGCATGCCCAGCCTACCTCAAACGGCCCTTCTACCTCTTGAAAATGACAGGCCATTCTCAGTCCCAATGCAGGTTTTCGATTTCGGTGATGCGGATGAGGATCGGGTACGAGGCCGGAGAAGAAAGAATCCTCCATCACTTCAGCGCGATGCGGGACGAGCCCTACCTCACCTGGGTGAGAGCTGCATCCCCGTCTTCGGGCTCCCGCAACGACACATCATCCCAGCACAAGGAGACACATCATGTGGAATCAGATCTATCTTGCAAGTGACATCGATTCAGTCCCTGCACCCTTTCCCGACACCAAAGGGAATCCCACCATTCAAATCCTCAACGCGAACTCCGAGATCGGGCCTGGCTTGCTGCGCATCGTCATGCAGCCTGGCGACGTCATTACTCGCCACTTTCATGCAGGACAGGCGGAAACGCTCTACATTCTTGAAGGCACCTTCATTGATGAGGGAACACACTATCCCGCGGGGACTGAACTAAATGTTGCTCCCGGCAAACATCACGGCCCACACACCACCAATACCGGCACAACCTTTCTCGCCATGTTTACCGGGCAGGTCGATCTCACCGACTTCAAGGTTTCCGCGGGTGTCGAAGAAAAGGAGCTCGCACTGACGGCGTGATGTTCGCTACGCGTTACAGTCATTGGAAATTCACACCGGCAGCACCCTGCGAACGAACCAAATCCAGCGTGCGAAGTCGAATGGCGGTCCGGGTTTATTCGGGTCGCCATTGGCATTTGGGCGATTGGCACGTTCGTTGGCTCCTCAATACGCCGGCTCAGTGCTATTCGTACAGGAGAACGGCGAATTGAGCGGACCACCCCATTCGCACTTTGATCATCGATCCAAGAGGAGAAAGCAAACATGGCGAGTAACGATCCCGGCCAGGACACGAACTTCGATCAAGGCATTGCGGTTGCGAAGATTCCGGAAGGCAAAATGGTTTCCGGGACATTCGCCGGCAGCCCGTTGCTGCTGGTGCACCAGCAGGGACAGTTTTTCGCGATCGACTCTCACTGCACGCACTATGGCGGCAATCTGGCCGAGGGTCTGCTTGTCGGCGACACCGTACGCTGCCCTCTGCATCATGCCTGTTTCAGTCTTCGGACAGGAGAAGCCCTGCGCGCACCTGCACTCGACGGACTCGGTTGCTGGAAGGTCGAGCAAGTCGATGAGACTCTCTTCATTCGAGAAAAGATAGAGCCCGAAGTTCGCAGCAAGCCTGAAACTGCGCCACGATCTGTCGTCATTGTCGGTGGAGGCGCGGCAGGGCTTGCCGCAACCGAAATGCTGCGCCGGGAAGGGTACGACGGCGGCATCACCATGATCAGCGCGGATAGCTACCCGCCCTGCGACCGTCCCAATCTCTCGAAAGACTTTCTCGCAGGAACTGCCGGGGAAGAGTGGCTGCCGCTACGCCCCACCGACTTTTACACGCAGCATAACGTTGAACTCCTGCTCAACTCCAAGGTGGCTTCCATCGATCCAATGGCGAGGCAGGTCCATCTCGAAAATGGAACAGCCATCACGTTCGATGCCCTGCTCCTGGCTACGGGCGCGGAACCCGTCGAACTGAAGTTGCCTGGTGGCGAAACAGGAAAGGTTCTCTACCTTCGCTCCTATGCCGACAGCCGCTCCATCATCGCCAAAACTGAGGGCGCCAAAACCGCTGTTGTCGTCGGAGCGAGTTTTATCGGGCTTGAAGTCGCTGCTTCCTTACGCAAGCGTGAGATCGAAGTCCATGTTGTCGCTCCCGGGAAACAACCGTTGGAACACGTGCTTGGTGAGAAAGTGGGTGCGGCCATTCGTAAAGTGCATGAAGACCACGGCGTTCACTTCATCTCGGAAAGACCGTTGAGACGATGGAAGGAACAACCATCACACTCAGTGACGGAAGCAAGCTTGAGGCCGACTTCCTCGTTGCGGGCATCGGGGTTCACCCATCGGTTTCACTGGCAGAGCAAGCCGGACTAGCGATGGATCGGGGAGTGTTGGTGAACGAGTACCTGGAGACCAGTGTGCCGGGCATCTTCGCCGCCGGCGATATCGCTCGATGGCCCGACCCGCACTCCGGTGAGAAGATCCGCGTGGAGCATTGGGTTGTCGCAGAACGCCAGGGACAGACCGCGGCGAAGAACATCCTCGGCCAAAAGATTCCTTTTGAAGTTGTTCCTTTCTTCTGGAGCCAGCACTACGACACGACGATCAACTACGTCGGTCATGCCGAACACTGGGATTCCATTCATATCGAAGGCGATTTGGATGCGCTGGATTGCTCAATCAAGTTCCAGGCAGACGGCCGCACAGTTGCAGTCGCAAGCATTGGACGCGACCTTGAGAATTTGAAGGCGGAAGAAGCTCTCGAACGAGAAACGGTGACTCCGGCCTGAGGGCTCGATCACTACTCCGGCTTGACTACACCAAAGAGCATTCCGATTCCCATTGCCACGAATGTTATGCCAACCGTATAGAACAAAATGCGGCCACTTCTCCTGGAGCTTTCCTCCTTGAGATCCCCACCAAAAGGGTCGGCTTGATAAAATTTCTTCCCGAAGGTGCCGACCAGTAACGCAGCAATACCGGCACCAATCATGGTCAGACCCATCACGACCGTCATGTTCGCCCCACCGAACACACAGTGAACTCCGGCAGCCCCTGCTCTGGGTGGCTTAGTATTGTTCTTCTTCAGGCGTATCCCAACCTGGCATACCGATCAGCACTTCGGTGCTGTTGCCCTGACCCCACTTCTGGATGGTCTTCTTCTCGACGTTGTAGTTGATCAGGGTATTGACGGCCCCGCGTTGCGCCTTGCCGGCAACCAACCCCATCTTTTCCATCTCATCGGTCAGTTCGGCGATGCTCATCCATTGGTTGCGTTCTTCCAGGAGTGCCAGTAGAGCGGCCTGCCGGTTGAGATAGGGAGCCGACTCCGTCGTGGCTTCGGCTTTTCGCTGCTCAACCAGCTTGCGATAGAGTTCGTATTCCGCAAACTCTTTGGGCGCAACTCTCTCAAGTGCTTCCTGCGCGGTGTCGAGACGCTGCTGGAGAACTCGAAGGCTCGCTTGATTGTCAGTGCTCATCTACAGTCTTTCGGCGTTAGACCAGGGCGTCATACCGCATGACCTGCATGGGAGCGCCCGGAACCTGGCAAAGAACAACCGTCGTGGTAGATACCAGGTAATGGAACCGCGTGGCCTGAAAGGCGGCATTGTGTGCCAGCTCTTTGAAATACCTGCACACCAGCGCTTCAGGAAGGGCAAGAAGCGTATAGGACACCTGTTTGTACGCGAGTCGTTTGACCGCCATCGCCTCTTCAGCAGAAGCAAGATTCAACGCGACGGCAGATTGCAACACGCGCAGGACATACCGAACCTCGCGCAGACGCGCGATCAATCCACGAACACTACGGGAATCGCGCCAGAAATCCTGCTCCGTCAGCCCAAGATCTTCCATGCCGTCCGCACCAAAATAGTCGGCGATACGCTCCAGGCGCGCCGGCTCCAGGAATTCAACGCTGGTGATGATGCGTTGCAGATGATTCGTCTTGCGAACACGGAGCGCTATGGAGGCAACCAGGATCGCGACGATCACCGCATATAAGCCGGCATTCGCGGACATCAGGTGAAGGTAAGCAGACACGGCAGTCTCCAGTTTTCTCTACGTGGTTTTAAGTTGGTTACGCCCTCGGCCAAGCGCCGAGGGAAATTCTGGGGGGGCCGAGTACACCTCTTCAGGCTGCGAAAGCGCAAACAACCAGATCGCGAGGGAAGCGATAGAGACAACCGACAACAGGACGCGTCCGATAAAAATCGCCTGGGAGTTGCCGGAAAACAGCGTGGCCACGACAACATTCGTCGCGGTCGATAGCGTTAGACCGTTCGCGATGTATGCTCCGCGGCGCGACCAACCCAAATGGAATACCACAATGCCGACCAGTGCAGCGAGGAAAAACGCACCCCAAAGGATCGAAACACACTTATCAAGATTAAGAGCAGCGATCTGAAGTTCTTTCGAAAAAATTCGAGTGTGATGGAACGCGACGTAATACGAACCGGCCGCCATGACGGTCCCAATCACAGTAACGAGCCAGCGCAGTTCACTCCGGATGAACTCAACACCTGGAAACGAATCCAATACATCGTAGAGAATCCAGAGCCGCATGATCGCATTGACCGCCAACGTTCCCCAGTACAGATAGAAGAATCGCTGGTAGATCGAGCGGTTGTAGGCGATCGCAATATCGAACCCGATATCGCAGATGCAGTACATGGCAATCGATCGCCACATGCCCAAGGAACGCCTCAGGACGAGAGTCGCAAGTATCGCGACTTCGATCACGGTTCCGATCAACACACACAGATGGAAGAAGAGGGAGTTATGCACAGCGCCCCTCGTTCCCAAATGGTTGCGCCACCAGGAACCGGCGCTCTAGGAAGGGCCGCAGCTGGGGCTGGTGGGGCTGCAGGTCGGAACCGGTTCGCCGCACGGGGGGCACTGAGCCGAGTGTTGTACCTTCGACAGGTTCGACGGGAAAGCTGAGGCTGCTGTGAGGCTGGCGAGACCGAGGGCAATGCCCAACGCAATCGTGTGGATACGCTTCATATGATTTCTCCATGCGTAGCAACGCATGCAGATCATTGTCGGCGTCTAAAGTCGAATTGTGTATGGCTATCAAAGTAATGGGCCGTATCACGTAAGTTGCAGTGATTACCAAGGTTTGTCCAAAAGTCTAATACTTCGAAGCAAGGTTTGTCCCGCGGAAAATCACATGGAATAGGCGAAATCTGAGGGCCATTCCCACTCGGGAAGAGGTCACGTTACCAGGATTCGTCGGGGCTCGATCCCATCCCCATCATTCCTCCCCATGCGGATGGCGGGTTTCGCACGGCCGAGGAAAATTTGTTGCTCGCCCCTTCTTTTGTTGACTCAGCCCTAATCTTCGTGTGATGATCGGCTCCATTACCTAAATCATCCCTTTCGCTTTCAGCGAAAGGAAAGAAATTCAAACGCCGTGCAATGCGGCGAGGCAGTCGTTTTCTCTACTCTTCCCGGTGTTGACCGGGAACCTGGATGTTTTCGGCCGGCTTGTTGAATCTGCAACGAACTTGAGGGGCGGGCAACTCCCCGCACCCGTGTAGCAAGTTTCTCGCTTTATCGAAAAGACAATTTCGCATCGCCAGTGGTCAGCACCGGCCTGGAGCGGATAACCGCCGCTCACAGTCGGTCGGGCTTTGCCCTCGTTTGGCTCCCGCAGTTGATCTGCGGAAGCGGTCGCGGCTCTGTGTCTCCGATTCTTCGTTTTCAAAATTTCACGGAACCACCCTTTGGAGGTCGCCTCATGCGTCATATCTTTCGTACGGTTGTCGCTCTCGTATTCTTCGCGTTGGCCGTGACGTTTTCGCAAGCCCAGACGTTCCGCGGAACCGTCTCCGGAGTGGTCCTGGACGCCCAGGGTGCGGCTATCGCCAATGCGTCCGTGCAACTCACCGATCCGAATACCGGGGCCGTGCGCACCGAAAAGTCCAACAGTGTTGGCGAATTCGACTTTCCTGAATTGCCGCCCGGCAGCTACAACCTGCTCGTGACCTTCTCCGGCTTCAAGAGCACCAAGATTGACGGTATCGATGTCGCCGTCTCCAAGGTGTCGAACCTCAAGGTCGAGTTAGGAGTCGGCACCGAAAACACCATCGTCGACGTCAACGCAAACGCCATCCAAACCGACACCACCTCAGCCGCGCTGATCGCGGTCATTGATTCCAAGTCGGTACAGGAGATGCCGATGAACGGCCGTAACTTCACCCAGATGGTGAAGTTTAGTCCCGGCGCAAGCGCGTTGACCAACTCCGTGAACGGATCACGAACCGCAAGCATCAACTTCCAGGTGGATGGAGCGGATAACGTCGACCCGTGGCTGGGCATCGTTGCTTCCAATCAGGGCGGCATCGCTTCCGTTGCCGGCGGCTTGATTCCGATCGAAGCCATCGACCAGTTCTCCATGCAGTCGGGCGGCGAAGCCGACCAGGGCCGCAACGCGGGCGCCAACTCCAACATGGTGATCAGGTCCGGCACCAACCACATCCACGGCGACCTCTTCTACTTCGACCGCAACGAGTTCTTCGCAGCCCTGAGCCCGATTCAAGCCCCCGGCAGCCGCAAGCAACTCATCCGCAATCATCAGGGCGGCTTCACTCTAGGTGGCCCCATCTGGAGAGACCACACCTTCCTCTTTCTCGCCGGCGAAATTCAGATCGCGAAAGCCAATACAGTGCAGAACGACACGGTCATCACCGACGCCTGGATTGCCTCCGCCACCGCGAATATCGCGAAGTACACCGATCCCCTTACCGGCGCTCCCTACGTTCCCAACCAGCTCAGCATGAATCTCTACAACCTGCTCTACCCGAAGGCGTCCAAGGGCGGCGCAGCGACGACAAACAACTACCTGGCCGCTGGCACATCGAACTACAACAGCTTCAACGGCATCGTGAAGCTCGATCACAACATCGGCTCCAAGCAGACGATCTCTGCACGCTACCTCGGCACGACGGGCAAGCAAACGGCTCCCACGGGATCCTTCTATCCCGACTACTTCCAGACAGCGCCGATGCACATCCACAACTTCTCGCTGGTGCACAGCTACATCATGACCAGCAACATTGTGAACACACTGACGTTCGCAACCAACTACTTCCTGCAGACATTCAACGACGCAAACCAGAACTTCTTTCCAGGAACCAACGCCGGCCTGAACCTGGGCCTGGGCGGCGGCATCATCGCCGCGGGCGCGCCTACCATCACCGTAACCGGCTTCGACATCACCGGAGCCACGCAGCCCTCAGGCCGCACCGATGTCACCGGCCACGTCACAGATAATTTCCACTGGACCGTCGGCCGCCACGAGATGAAGTTCGGTGGTGAATATCGCCACTCCAACGTCAATCAGCTTTATTTCTCCAGCGCTCGCGGCACATTCACCTTTGATGGATCGCGTGGTCCCTGGGGCGGAGCCGGCACCCAGCTTTCCGATCTTTCCGACTTCCTGATCGGCGCCCCCTCCAACTCCTCCGGCGCTCGTCTGTTGCAAGGCAATGCGCAACGCGTCTGGACGCTCAATACGTACGATATGTGGGCTCAGGACGACTTCAAGGCGACTCGCAGGCTCAGCCTGAACTACGGTGTCCGTTACACCATTCCGGGCGTGATCCATGCAGCAGCGGACGATATCTACCAGTTCATTCCCGGCGCCACACCCGGCTTCCAAAAGGGCTACTACCCGGAGTACTACGGCGGGGTTGCGCCGCGCGTCGGTTTCTCCTACTCCCCCTTTGAAGGCGATCGCACGGTCATCCGCGGGTCATACGGAATCTTCTATGACTTTCCGGCTATGAGCAGTTGGATTTCGGGAACCACCACCAACGGCGGCGCCAGCTATTCCCAGAACAACCCCGCCGGGCCTGATGCAGCTGCGATCTTCTCCCAGACCAACGTTCGCTGGGCTGTCGGCGTCAACCCCTTTGTCGGTGCGGCGGCTCCCGCGGTGGGCGCCTTCGGCGTCAACCAGAACTTCAAAATGCCCCGGGCCACTGTGGCCAGCTTCAACCTCGAACAGCAGCTTTCCAAGTCCACACTCTGGACCATCGGCTATGTCGGCACGTTCGGCCAGCATCTCGAAGTTCTCTACGATCTCAACCAGCCTCTGGCCAGCGGCACGGCGACCTCGAATGCCAAGCCTTACCTTCAAACCTCGTTCCCGAACGAGAACGCGCTCTACACCGGCAAAGCTCTCACAGGCATCAACCAGTTAAACTTTGCCGCTGCATCCAACTTCCACTCTCTACAAACAACGTTGCGGCAGACAGCATGGAAGGGCATTCAAACGACGGTGAACTATGTATGGTCCAAGTCGCTGGATGATGCTTCGACCAACACCACCCCGATGAACAGCTATAACCTGCACCAGGACTACGGTCCATCCACATTTGATAACCGCCATGTCATTACGGGCTTCGCCTACTACACCGTGCCACAGCTCTTTCACGCCATGCCGCGTCTCACCAAGGGTTTCCAGCTCAACGCGCTCTATCAGTACTCCACGGGTACGCCCATCAGCCCGGTGTACAGCACCAACGTGGATGGAACGGGTGAACTCAAGGATCGCCCCAACTACACAGGTGTCTCGCCCTATATCGGCGGTACGCAGCTTGCAACCAGCACCGCAACCGGACGCACCTACCGCTTCCTGCAGAACCTGGCCTCCAACCCATCCTTCACCTGCCCCGGCGCCGCTGTTCTTTCCACTACGGCTCCTGCAACCTGCCCAGGAACAGGTGTGACCGGAGTCTACGGGAATGAAAAGCGCGATAACTTCTACGGTCCGTTCTTCTCCACTGTGGACTTCTCCCTCTTCAAACACACACCCATCACGGAACGCGTCATGTCGGAGTTCCGCGTAGAGATTTTCAATATCTTCAACATCAACAACTTCGCAAATCCAACCGTTACCGCGACCTCCGGCTCCTTCGGTCTGGTCAGCGCCACCCGCAACAACGCTGCCTCACCGGGAATCGGTGTGGGCGAACCCTTCAACATCCAGTTCGCTTTCAAGCTCTCCTTCTAAAGCGCACAATCCCACTCATGTGTTACCCACCTTCTGCGCCGCGATCCCCATCGCGGCGCAGATTGCTTTTGCAAGGTACTCCGAGCAACGTGGAGAACCACCAGAGGATCAAACTGTTTTTCAGAATAAAAATCGCGTATCGCGGTTGCGATCAGACGAAGCGAGAACGAGACGGCGGTGGCGCACGTATGGGAGAGATAGATAAGATTGCACTGTATTTGGGACTCGATAGGCATTGCCTGATCGCGGAGGACTTACCTCATTGCGGCTCGAGAATTCGAAGCTTGTTTCCCCTCTGCGCAACTCGACTGCGTTACCACTCGCAGAGTCCATCACTCTCTCTTCGCATTCCAATCGACTCATCGATCCCCCGCTCAAGCCCGCATATCCATCGCGATTTCCAACACGTCACTTCACGTGACTCACTGTGAAGCAAGAAACAGCAAGCCGTTTTCCCTCAAAAGAGACAGCCTTCCTGACGACCGGGAGAGTACAGCATGAGGAACACTGATCGAAACCACCCCTTGTCAAATATTGTGTTCCCCATGGGTGTGCAATGAAGAACAGGTCAGCCGTTGGACAGAGGGTGCAACTTGCCCTGGGATCCGCCATCCTGGCCCTGCTGATCGTAGGCACTGTTTCCTACCGTGCAGTTCTCATGTCTGTTGAGAGCCAACGGTGGGTGAAACACACCGATGACGTGCTGGACAACCTCAACGCGTTACTCGCAGGAATGGAAAGCGCCGAAGCGAGCTATCGCGGCTTTGCCTTGAGCGGCGATGAAGCGGACTTCGCAGCCTACCTCGCCGGCATCGACAACGCGGAGCGTGCTGAGACCGCCGTTCGTACTCTGACTTCGGACAACCCCACACAACAACGCCGGCTTCCTCATCTGGATGAACTGGTGTCCGAAAAAGTCCGGTTCGGCAACGCAGTCGTCATACTGCGCCGCACCCGGGGACTGCAGGCCGCGGCCGACGCCGTTCAAAGCGGTTCGGGCCGGCAGATCATGAAGCAGTTATATGCCTCGGTCCAGGAGATGCAAAACGAAGAGCTGCAGCTCATGGTGTTGCGTAACGAGGAAGCAGAACGCCGCATCACGCAAACGAAAGTCATCGTTCTGCTGGGCACCGCAATAGGGATATTGATCGCGGTCATCGCTGGATGGAGCGCCAGGCGCGCTCACATCGCACGGGAGCTCGCGGAAGAAGCACGGCGCGAAGGGGAAGAACGCTTCCGGGACCTGGCTAACAACATCTCCCAACTCGCGTGGATCGCTGACCGAAACGGGTCCATCACCTGGTACAACAAGCGATGGTTTGATTACACCGGAACAACGCTCAAAGAAATGGCGGGCTCCGGCTGGAAAAAAGCTCTCCATCCGGATCAGTCGGAGAGGGTGGTCGAGAAGATCACTCGATGCATGCAAAGCGGAGAAGTCTGGGAAGATACGTTCCTTCTCCGCGCCCAGGACGGCACATACCATCCCTTTTTATCTCGAGCCGTTCCTATATGTGACGCGGAGGGAAATATCTCTCGCTGGTTCGGCACGAACACGGATATCAGCGAACGCCAGAGAATCGAAGATGAACTCTTCGCGGAAAAAGAGCGGGCCCAGATCACCCTGAAATCCATTGGTGACGCCGTCATCTGCACCGACATGGAAAGTAACATTACCTTCCTCAATCCCATCGCGAAGAAAATGACAGGGTGGCCAGGGCAGGAAGCGCTGGGACATCACGTCACCGAAGTCTTTCAGATTCTGGACGCAACCAGCCGCAAAACCATCCCGAACCCCCTGGAACTCGCGATGGTGCAGAACCAGGTTCTGAGTCTGCCTTTGAACTGCGTGCTGCTTCAACGCAATGGCGTTGAGATTCCGGTGGAAGATTCTGTTGCGCCTATCCATGATCGCCAGGGAAATGTCACCGGAGCGGTCATTGTTTTCCGCGACGTGAGCGCGGCCCAGGCCATTGCGCAGCAGATGGCGTACTTGGCCCAACATGATTTCCTGACCGGTTTGCCGAATCGAATGCTCCTGAACGATCGCGTCAATCAGGCCATCGCGCTGGCGCCCCGCCACAAGAGAAAGGTAGCCGTGCTGTTTCTGGATCTGGACGGCTTCAAGCACATCAACGACTCACTGGGACACGCCGTTGGTGACAAGCTTCTTCAGTCCGTAGCCGGGCGTCTGGCAAATTGCCTTCGTGAGACCGACTCCATTAGCCGGCAGGGTGGTGACGAATTTGTTGTGCTGCTTTCAGAGATCGAGGCGGCCGAAGACGCAGCGATGATCGCGCAACGCATGTTGCAATCGGTTGGCGCCGTGCATTCGATCGACCAATACAACCTGCACGTCACCACAAGTATCGGCATCAGCGTCCATCCCGACGATGGCCTTGATAGTGAAACGCTGGTCAAGAACGCGGACATCGCGATGTACCACGCAAAGGAGCACGGACGCCGGAGCTATCAGTTCTTCAAACAGGACATGAACCTTCGGGCGGTGGAACGGCAGTCCATTGAGGAAAGTCTGCGAAACGCCTTAGGAAATCATGAGTTCGTTGTTCATTATCAGCCGAAAGTCGATCTCCGCACCGGAGACATCACCGGGGCAGAGGCTCTTCTGCGATGGGAACACCCGGTGCGGGGCATGGTCTCGCCTGCGGAGTTCATTCCCATCGCGGAAGAATCCGGGCTCATCGTTCCGATTGGCAGTTGGGTGCTCCGTGAGTCGTGCCGTCAGGCGTGCGCATGGCTGGATGCAGGCCTTCCTCTGAAAACCATCGCAGTCAATATCTCCGCGATCGAGTTCCGCGACGGCCACTTCCTGGAAAGCGTGTTCAGCATCCTCGATGAGACCGGACTGGATCCGGGACATCTTGAACTGGAGTTGACGGAAAGCATTCTGATGAAGAGCACCGAGGCCACGTCCCTCATGCTGAAAACACTGCGCGCGAAAGGTATTCAGATAGCGATCGACGATTTCGGCACCGGTTATTCAAGCTTGAGCTACTTAACCAAGTTCCCGGTCGACGTGATCAAAATCGATCAGTCGTTCGTCCGTCACATTGACGCCGCACACGACAATACAGCGATCGTCACAGCGATCATCGGTATGGGGCGAAGTCTGAATTTGCGCGTGGTGGCAGAAGGCGTGGAATCTCTGGAAGAGCTGGAATTTCTACAGGCCCACCAATGTGATGAGGCCCAGGGCTATTATTTCAGCCGGCCAGAGGTTGCCGGGCAGTTCGCGAAGCTGCTCCAGGACGGCATCACGGTGTCATTCCCTTCCATTAACGGTCACGCTTTACTTCCGCGGGTGTGACCTGCTGAGCGGATACATCGAGATCACGTACTTCGCTTTGCTCTGGACATTCAACCTCAGAGCAAGCGGAGAAGAAGGCTCCATTGCTCGTTGGCGTGGGCTGCAGCAACAAGACGTTGCAGATTCGCGACTTGCGTAGCCAATCGCGTGTCATCAGGCGGGGCGATGCGAAGCAACTCTCGATGAAACTCTTCCACATCTTGAGAAGAAAAGAGCCGGCACCATTCTCCAAAATAGAGTTCCATCACCGGCCCACTAACTTCTCTCGAAAACGTAAAGTAGTCCTCGATCCAGCGAGATTGTTCATAAAGAAGGAGAGGAAGGTGCGATCGGCTCATGTCTTGTTCAGGAACGAAACCTTCCACGTCAGGGATGAACAAACCAATCAGATCGGGCACGCACATGTAACGGATGAAGTACAACATGTCATCCGGCGCAGTAGGTTCGCTTTCCACGATTCGACCCTTCACACCGTACGGCACATCCCCACGGAGAATGCCCAGGGCTTCGTCGAAAACGGCTTCACTGAAGTCTCCCCATTTACTGGCGGCAGGAGACGCAGCAGCCTCCGTCAAGAGGCTGGCAATGTCTCCAGTGTCTCCTGAATCACGCGCCTTGTTGAAAGCTGGCACGAGGATCGAAAG
>Ga0206857_1127_pt1 | contig 15287 bp, 17 predicted proteins | sample Alteio_BWOrgCont_49_FD_152865 | JGI IMG/M metagenome (GOLD analysis project Ga0206857, IMG submission 152865) | Enriched cells from forest soil in Barre Woods Harvard Forest LTER site, Petersham, Massachusetts, United States -... | ecosystem: Environmental > Terrestrial > Soil > Temperate forest >...
ACAAGCGAATATTACTGTGGCAGCGGTAATGGCGGCGAAATTTCGGGAGCTATGATTTTTTATTGTGGGCCTCAATAAATAACTTAAGGGACTAACGATTTCACAAAAAAATAGTGCACGCATGTATGTCCGCCATGTGCCGTCGTGAGTCATATTCAATTCGAATCCAATTTCCTGTTAATACCCATCTGCGGCATTGGTACATCTGAAAAGCGGACAGATTTCGGTTCGGATCGCATTCTGTTAGTCATTGCCCATGGTTTGGAAATCGCCCGTTTCCAAACTCAAAATTCCCCCCACCGACGTGCTGAAGGTAACGGCAATTTTATGGCTGGTGCCTGAATTGCGATCGTCGCTATGGTATTCACCAAGCCTAATAATTTTTGGCTCCTTATCTTCTTTGATTCTAATCACTGGATATACGCCATACGATTGAAGGTCTTTCGTCCAAAGAAGTTTTCCATTTTTGTCGATGGCGCTAACGTGATGCCCGTCAGATTCGACGTAAACAGTAATCTCCGTTCCAACATCTTTGTAGGCTTGCGGACCAGGGAACGGCCATGCAGCGTGCGTGACATATTGCACAGTCTGCTGAGCATGCACCGATGCCACGTACAAAAACATAATAATTCCAAGAACTCTTAATTTCATTTTCACTCACTTTCAATGAAAAAATACGTTTATTGAGACGCCCCAAAATTTTCAAGTTTGTTTGGCGACTGGTGTTGCAGTCATTAATTGCCTTGCCTGGCCCCATTTGGGATCGATTGGCTTTGACCGCCAAGTGCCGGGTGCCGCTGTTCAAATCAATTCTTAACAGTCATTGGCCGGCAAGGAACTGAAAAATCTATGTGGTAATGCTGATCATGTTTGATCCATGCTTTGCCTTTCATCCACGGAAGCATATCCTGCAGTGACGCTCCATTCTTGGATTTAAACAACGCTGGTTTCAAACTCCCATCAAAAATCACCAGTGAAATCTCAACATTTTCCTGCTTTGCAATTTGCGCGAGAGTCATCAGATGGCTCGCCATCGCTTCAAAATCAATCTGCAAATCTCCAGACTGACCCTCTTCATCAAAGTCTATCCCGTAACCATATTTATTAAGAATTGACGTTGGCAGTTTGATCGAATGACCTGCTTTGTCAACCACAGGAACCATAAAATCAATCGACAATCCATTTTGGTGTGTTCGATGGGGCCTGATTCTCCCTCCATCCTTCCAACCGGTTTCACCATATACATAGACCTTGTCCGGCTCAATCGACTCAAGTTCTTTGTAAGTTTTAACGACCACATCGCGAATTTTGCTATGAACATAGGTTCTGCCCGAGGAAACACCTAGTTCACTGTACGCAGAATAATTTTTTCCATGATCTGGCAGTTGAACACCGTTTTCCAGGCGGCCAGAATTGACCTTTCCGTAGCAAATGCTTTCTTCTGCACTTGAATCAATCGATACTAGAAACAAAAAGACCAGCACCAAATATTTTGAAGTAAGACGACGATTCAAAGGCCCCTCATTTTTTAGATTTATCAATAGTCGCATTAATTTGGATATTCTCTTCTACGACCGCCAGGTGCCGACAAGAGGCATTAGAAACTACTCGCCAACGTTACCAATCATATTGAGATGGCCACCAGCATCGCTTATAGCCTGCACAGCTTGTTCAACCTGGCGATAACTTGGCTTCCCAACCTTTCGCAACTCCACTAAACCAGGGTGACGATTTTTCAAAGCCACTGTCAACTCAGTGCTCGTTTTCAGAACAATGTCATCTATCTGAAAATAATTATCCGCAATGGTCACATAAATTACTGCTGGTCGCGGAGATGCACAGGAAATTAGCTGCAGCACAAACAACAAAACGGCAATTTTTTTCAGGCAAGCATCATCGTTTGGCCAAAACCTATTCAGATCATCTTTACTCATATTTATGTGCGATTCCAATAGGTACAGTCAAATCCTACTGAGCTTCAAATGTCAACTTGGTGCCGAATTCGGCCTTCGCTATTTAATCACTTTATCCATTTATCCCAATTTCCCGCAGCTTTAGAGTGAGACCGTACGCCCGCCATAAGCAGATCGATATATTGCTGCGCTTCCCGATCAGAAACTTGAATTCCACCCACTGACACGACTGGCTTACCAATTAGCTGAAAATGGCCAGTTGAATAAGGCTCAAATTTTTGTACAAAGATAATAGATGCAGCCATTTCCTTTGATTTCGCCTCAACTGTAATTTCACTGACGTATTTCCCAGCCTCCTGAAATTTCCCCTCGCTCGCAAAAGCCCACGCGTCAACTTCTTGATCGTGCTACTTCATAGCAGTCTTTGCTGCAGTTATTGCCTGTAATTGGGTCGGTGCTGAAAATCGCTCCAACTGTCTTTGCCCCGACTTCTCATAAATCGCCATCGGGACTAATAATTCTCCAGTGGGTAAATCTGAAACGCTCCAGGTAGCATGTGCGAGCGTGAAGCCAGCGAGAATTAAAACGGAATCAGTTATAACCATAGTTTTTTAATTACTGTCGTTAAGTTGTATTGCGCTACCAATATTAGTTCACTATTTTGTATTCAAAATTACAGCCTGCATCCGAGCGTCTGGAATGTGCCGTCTTGCGTCGTATTCAATTCGAATCCAATTTCCTGTTAATACCCATGGAGACATACGATGCTCTCGACAGCGGTCGGTCAAGTTTAAGTTTTTACACAATCTATACGGGACCTAGCTTAGCCGAGAATGCGCTGACTGAGTCCTCGCCTTCGCAGTCCGGGCATACACAGATTAGCGACAATAATTCGAAAATTTTCAAACAAAAATTTACCTACCAACGGGCGCATTGGGCAACGCGTTTTGCCAAAGCGAAGCACCGGCAACTACGTCTGCTGGAACACGTGGTTATGAGCCATTTGTAATCGCGCCCATCACCGTCTGAAAAAGTTCATTCGCCCTGTTCGTCGCACCTATCGCTCCTCGCTCACGGGCCATCTTTTTGTGTTCTGGCAGGTTCGACGCCGCGTAAATCATAAAGGGTGTTTTGTCACCCATTGCACGTAGCTTCTCAAGAAGAACATAGCCCTCTTGTGGTCCTTCTTTCCTACCCATGTCAGAGATGATCGCCGCAAATTTATATATTTTTAACAATTCAAGGGCTTCATTAGTCGAGAGCGCCAAAGAGAACTCAATGCCCTGTGCCTCGAACGCCTGTCTTTCATATACGTTGTTTTCTGGGCGATCATCGACCCAAAGTATGCGACTCCTCCATTTTTCATGCTTATTTTGACGTGGCACGTTCGACACGACATTAACAATATCCCGAAGCTGCATTTCCGTTACTCCGGTACTGTTTTCTGGCTGCTTGACGTACGCTGCAGCCAGTGATGCAACAGTGGCCATTTGCGCTTTTATGTAGTTGTCTTCATTCTTAAAATCGGATGGGCCGTAGAGTTTGTTGTGATGCTTCGCGACTAGCCAAAGAAACCCAACGAAAACTAAAACGGGGAAAAATACCATGAAGTAAATCAGTGGGACCACATGTTCTGATAAACCAGATCCAAAGCCCACAACGAGAGAGGCAAACCCATATACAAGCACAATAAATAGTGCAATGATGCCTAGCGGGCTCTTAGTAAAGCCAAGGGCTGATTCTACGAACTTTCTGGTGTCCATTGTGATTCCCTATTTGGTGCGTTCTTTTTTCAAGAATCGCTTTACGTCAATTTCGAACAGCCATTCTTGGGGAAAACGTTGATCGGCAGCTCGGTGCCGAGTTCCGCCTGTCCGATCATTGGCATACCTTAGATTTTGGACCAATTGGAAATCCGTCCAGTTGCAATGCCAAGTAATCCGACACTTGCGCCACTGACGTAGTTTTCCGTGGTAGTAAGTATAGTTGAAAGTCCCTTTCCACTTGAATCACGGGAGTACTTTCAAACGAATCTTTCCAGTCATAGTGCTCTAATGTTTTGGGCAATTGGTATTCATAATCACATTTAGTCGTGATCAAATGCACCATCCAATTTTGTTCAGATTGTGGGTATTCAATTACGGCCAAATTCTTAACTTCAATCATCGTCTTCGATTTGCTCTTTGGCATTGTTACGGAAAAATCCTCGCCCGCGTTATTTAACAGTGATATTTTCAATGGGGACGTACAACCTAAACCGACAAATGTGAACATTGCCACGAGCGTCACCAACTTCGGAAGATTCATTCAAATCACCTCAGGTTAAATCGAAATAAATTGGACTTTTCAATGACTGACTTCTTCGCGCGGCGGATTCAACTGGTCAGACTTGAAGTACGCACACTTTATTCAAAAAACAAATCATCTAGCAAAACGAACTGATCGATGTGATGTTTCAACTTAGTATGCATGCCTGAAGAAAAGGCTCCTACCCAAATCTCTTTGCCATACCGCGCCGCTTCTTGAATAAGCGGGATGTAATCGCCATCGCCGCTTAGCAAATAAAGCACTTCAACGTTGGGTAGATGAGCAGCTCGCAAAAAATCAATTGAAATCTGAAGATCAACATTCCGCGCTTTTGTATTTTTAATTGGTTTGTGAAACACATTTGGCACAAGCATCGCATTCGCAGCTTCTGCGCCATCTGCATAATTGAACGTGTAGTCAACTGAACAAATCTTGTCCTTCAGTGAATCGACTTTAACCAAATCACCTGTCGTACTTGTATAGTAGTTCACCCTAATAAAATCGAACATTGACCACGAAGTAACATCGTTGTGCCAAACGAAACAGTCACGTTCATGCACGACATCCGCCTTTGGTTTGGCGCCACCTTTAACCATAGCTTGGTAGCGCATTACCAAATTTTCACCATCGACGAAACCCACAGTTCGAGGTATTGTCAAGTTGCCCCCCTTTCATTTGCGACTAATTGAGATCACCTTTGATTAATTCAATAATCACCGGCTGAATCGTGCCGACAGCGATCAGATCTCTGACACACGGGGAACTTCCTCTTAAGAATTTTCAGTCTGCGTTATTGGCTAAATTGTCCAGTTCACCCGCTAGCTGTTCAAACCTGCTCGACAGTCGTTGAAATTCATACGCGTCGTGCGCTTTCGCCCTATTTTTTACGCGCCCCTCGGGAACACAAACGTGCGGGTTTAATTCCAAGCTCATGGAATTGTCGTCATTGAATTTGATATAGGCCGGGAGGTGCGACAAGACATTACGATCTGCTGCTGCGTCTTGAATTTCTTCGCAGAGGCGTTTCCACGTTAGCCAACGCTTATTCAATTCTTCCTTTCGTATTGCAATTTCCTCGCCTACGTCCTTGCCAGTCTCTATATTTCCGATTTCACCCTCGGCAAAAACGGCCTTTGCCATATCGTTCGCCAATTTGCGCTTGGCCCCAAAGGATTCAAGTGAGTAATAGGCGGCCCCGGCTTGTACAATATTCTTGCCCTCGAAAAAGGCATAAAAAGTCGGAACGTTGCGCTTTCAACTTTTTGCCAATTCAACATTGCGATAGCGTATTCACGGTAAAAATCTTCGGATGTAGCTGGTTCACTTATTTCGTGAATGATAGGTTTGTTCGAGTACACGGGCCATTGGTTTTCCAATCAGTCATAAGCTTGATATGCCTTGTCCACGAAAAAGATTTGTGCCAAATCATTCATTTTCTAGTGATACATGATCTGTCGGCTTCGTGCCTCCAGCTGGCAATTACTCGAATTGTTAATCACCATAAATCTGTACTCCTCGACAAATCGCAGCAATCGTCGCGCCCGCTGACGGTTCGAATACTATTAGATTGATTTTTTTATTGATCAAGCTATCGAGCCATTCGGACTTTTTTTGCTCGTTAAGCCATGAACCACAATCTGATAGACCTGTAACCCAAGTCACCCAATACACAAGAGCCTCAGTTGAAAATTGCCCGTCGAGCGATTGTAAGACCCTGCTTACAACATTTTGCATGCTTAGATCTTCGCATCTAAATGCGATTAGACCACCCAATTCTATTTGTGAAACAGTTCCGTTCTCGGACTTAACCTTGATTCTTCCGCATGAATTCAATCGATCAATCGACACGTCAGTTATCTCTGCATCATGGTACAGACCCATATTTTTTCCTCAAAGAGATATCACAGTAACGATGACTTCGAACGTCTGCTAAATTTTCAAATTCCAATCAATGGCCAACGACCGCAACGTGCCGCAAGCACCCATTACTAATCGCAATACTTTACGACGAAAAGTCCATACGTCTTTTCCAATTCTTCGGCGAGCAAATCGGCCGCAATTGACGGATTTAATACAACTCCGCCAAAGATTAGTACATTGTGCTCGCGAATAAAGTGTTCAACTTTTAGTGCCCCATTGAATCCATTGAACCGGTTCTCAAGATCAAACAGTTTGACGGTCTCACCCACGTCAGGAATTTCTTTAAAATCAAGCGTTCCTGTGACGCATCCATACGAATCAGTCGGCGAACAAAAAATGCTGAAATCAATGTCAATCTTCATTAATTTTCTAACTGCTGTATAACAAATCTGTCTGGTTCGTGTCGGAACAAGGCGACAGTTTGGCTTAATTGCCGAAGTAGATTGTCAATCTTGCTCAATATACCTCGCCTATGCCTTTTAACGACGACATGCTTTGGTAGGCGCGTTAAGAAATAATGATAATGAAAATTATCCAAACATAGCTGCCGTTCAAGAACACGATCACCGGCAACTCTCGCTCTCAATACATCTAGAAACTGCTTGTCCCAAGCCCACACAACTCCGCCACTTGTTTCAAACTTAAAGTAAGCTCTTTCTGGCCACATTATGTGATCCACCTGTTTCCCGCATTTCGGGCACGCTCCTTGACCGCCAATTTTGCAAGCGGTTGGTTGATAGTTCACGCGATAGCCGCCTACCTTTTCATCTTTTTCATAATTAACAGCTGGATTGGAATGAAAAATAAAATGAGAGCCACACCGCATGCATCTCGCATCAATATTTATAGGCCAGTAATAAACGGTATAGCGATGGTCAAGATTCACACCAAACCGGCGTTGACTTCGCCATCGGCCGCTTACTTGCAACGAATTCATTTGAGATTCCAATACCAATTATTGCTATTCCGTGAAATCGTACATCTTAATATTCGTAAGCACTCCGCTAAGAATGCATCACGAGTGTCCGTTTTCTTTTAAAAATTCAAATCATCAGCCAATGCCTGATATGTACGGAAGGCGCGCTTTCACTTAATATTATTTAACTGGCTGAGAACAGATTTGCTTTTCAGTTCTTCGTCCGAACTACCGCACGGATTCGCCCAATATTTAAATTTTTTACTGGATGAAAAACTCTCATTGATATAGGGTTCGTTCAAATTGGCCAATGTTATAAACAGTAAGTATGTTTTATGCAAATCGAATGGAAATCTGCCTGAATCATTTTGATTGTAGATTTCGAATGTCGGTTCGATTTTCCCACGAATGACTTTTTTAACCCTAATTTTCCAAACAGTTGCAGTAATTCCGTCTGGATCACTAAAGTCCTCCATTAAATCTTTGCTTCCGATAGTTTCGCCAATAATAACCGCAACATTGGTTTTCAACTCTAGATTCAACGGTATGTGATACCCGCTAATCCCTTTATCGTCGAGACACACTGCCAAACTCGATTGAGTAACAGATAATATTAGCAGTGAGAAAGTGCCGATCAAATATTTTTTCAATTTAATTCTCGGATCAAATCATTTTCCGGACATTCGCCATGGTGTCGATATCCGCAAAATCGAATTAATTTTGGCCCCTATGCGAATGGCCCCTTTGTACCGCAAGCTGCTCAATTAGGTTCAACCATACTGCTTAATAATATTGACGCATTCAGCGAGAATCTCTGACCGAAACTTGGATTCCACCAATAGTAGCTTCTGGTCACTTTTCAACATTGCGGACGGCTCCCATAAGAGTCGCGCATTCCCTAACGGGATATCAACAGGGACAGTTTGAAGAAATTTTGAAAATATACCATGTTGATTTTCAAGTTCTTCACCCATAGTCCGAAGCACATTTCTAACGCGAACGGCTCCAATGTAGAAACCGACCTGTGAAGTCAACATCGCTTTTGCCGCGCTGACTAGTCGCTTTTGTCTGGCAATTTTCTGTTCAGGAGTCATGGCAAAATATGCGCCTAAGTTTTTGGTGGTTACAAATAGCCGCTATGTGCCGCGAACTGTTTTTTCCGGATTCCGTACATTTTTCCAATTCAATTCACTGGCCCGATAATTCATTAATTCGTCTATTGAGAACATTCGCCCTCTCAAAGCGTGACATGTTATCTGCTGCAAGTTTTAACACTTCAAGCAATTTGATGGAATTCCATTGACTTTCCATTGCAATAGATTCTAGCCATTCAAATGCCAAGCCCAATTCATTATGTTTTAGAAACTCATCAAATTGATACAGTGATTCTGAATGCTCCGACATGACATCTAAATCAAGCAAGGCCTTGGCCTGTACAAGATAGTGTTCAGTAATCGCCCAGGATTGAATCATTTCCGGAGTTGCCAAGTTTTACCCCAAAATTTAGATCTTTAGTTAATTGGAACTCACGTTATATGTCTGCTTAATTCCGTTAATTTCCGTTGATGAGATTCAGCAATCTCTTACGATTCATTAACAGGTTTGATGATCACGCCGCCAGCTTCCAACAGGAACCCGGCGGCGTTCACGTTACCCAACAAATTAATCAATGCGCCTTAACCACAGCCGGTGCCGGCGCGTTCTTCACGTATTTATCAAACCAAGTAATCATCTCGTAAGTCAGCTGCTCATTCGATTCCAGCGCCGTGTACCAGTGCGGTTCATGCGGCAACATTACCAGCCTGGTGGTGCCGCCATTGCCGCGAATTGCCTCGAACAACTTGCTTGCCTGTAGTGGGGTCGTGCCGGGATTGGCATCGTCGGCACCGTGCACGATCAACAGCGGCGTTTTCAGTTTGTTGGCGTAAAAGAATGGCGAGACTTTGAGGTATACGTCGGTCGCTTCCCACACCGAACGTCGCTCACTCTGGAATCCAAACGGGGTCAACGTTTTGTTATAGGAACCGCTGGTTGCTACGCCGGCCCGGAACAGATTGGAGTGAGCCACCAGGTTGGCCGTCATTAAGGCCCCGTGGCTGTGGCCAGTAACACCGATCCGGTTGGCATCCACCGCGCCCGTTCCTACCGCCGCATCAACGGCCGCTTTCGCATCAGCGACCAACTGCTTCATATAGGTGTCGTAGGCTTTCTTGGGATCGCCAACGATGGGAAACGCTGCGTTGTCGATAATCGCGTAGCCTGCCAGCAGCAATAGCCGGTAGTCGCGCAATCGGGTGAACGTGTATTGCGATCCGGTTACCTGGCCGGCTTTTTTGGCGTCGGCATAGTCGAGCGGGTAGGCATACAAGATCGCCGGTACGCGAGTGCCTGGCTGATAGTCGGGTGGCGTGTACAACGTGAATGACAACTCGAGGCCGTCGTCACGTTTATATTTCACGAGTTGCTTTTTGATTTTGCGGACTTCGGGCGTTGGGTCCGGGATGTGGGTTACCGTCACATAGGTCGAGGCAAATTCCGGCTCACCCTTCGCGGCAGTGACGCGTGCGCCGAGCGTGCGCATATAGACGTTCGGCGGGTCCATGATTGACTGATGCCATGTCATGAAATGCGCCGTATCGCTGGCGCTGAATGCCAGGAAACGTTCAAAATCGTCACGACCACTCCGAAACAGTCGATCGGTTTTTTTGGTAACCAGGTCGAGCTTGTCCAGGAATGGGCGGTCACCATCCTCGGAAGCGCCGTTTCCGGAAAGGTAAATGGCATTGCCTTCCAGCCGAATGACGAACGAGCCGTCGGCCAACTGACGATGCAGCGGCGAACCAGGATTAGCGTATTTCTCATCGGTCGAATAGTCCCACAGCATATGCGCTTTAGCCGGTTTTTCATCGACATCAACCGTCGATGTATGCATCCAATGGCGGTTCTGATCGAATTCGAACATCAGTGCGATCGATTTCTTTTCGGTCCAGTCAAAGCCGGCAAAACGTTGCTCAGTGCGGATGATTTCAGTAGCCGGCAACGCGAATGGCGCAGATAGCAGCATCACTTTGTCACGCGCCGGCACTTTCACATTCCAATCACCACCGTCCAGTGCTTCGGCCCAGACCAGTGTCGACGGCTCGGTCGCGCGCCAGGAAAAGTCGCGCGGTCCAACTGGCACGCCATGAATCGGCACACGATCAGCTAACGGCAGCGACGCAATATGTGCCTTGCTGACATTGATGCCGTCCAGGTCGGACCAGACATCGACGTCCATTGGAAACCGTTCGTAGGTGGTGACGTAAGAATACGGTTTGTGCAGCGTCGTCACCAACAGGTGCTTGCCGTCAGGTGCCATGTCGACCGATGAATAAATTCCCGGCTTGCCGATGGCAGTGACGGCCGAGGTCTCGGCATCGACTTTGGCAAGCTGCGTCGTACCATAGTAATCAAACAGATCTTCATCATGCCGGTTATTGAGCGTATCGCGATTTTCATAAGTGCTGCTCTGGCCGGATTTTCCGTCAGATTGCTGGATGCTTGGACCGTCCGGAATAACTGGTTCCGGTGGAGGCGCACCGATACCGTCCGGCACCAGCTTGACCAGCAACGACTTCTGATCGGGCAGCCACTGCAATTCGTTGTTCAGCATCGGATTCAGATGGACATTCGGTACCTGGTGGGCCACGCCGCTGGCTGCTTCGCCGATCCAGAGCTGAACTGTGTCAGGTGTGATATTGGAGAATGCAAAACGCTTGCCATCGGCGCTCCATTGCGGTACTTCCGGGCATGATCCGGCGGGCAGATCCACATGCGTCTGGCGACCGGACGCTACTTCCACTACCCAGTAATCACTGGCACAGGGCGTAATGCCGTAACCACCAGGTGTGTCGTGCTTGCTGTGGTTGCGCGTTTCAACCCGAACTCCGGCCAATCGCAGGAATGGCGTTGCCACACGTGAGATCGAAGGGTAGGTTTGCTGCGACACCAGCAGCACATAATCATGCGTGGGGCTGACCAGCGGCATCGGCGTAGCCGGCGCTGTCATGACATCAAGAATATTTTTCGGAGGAAGGTTATAACCGTTGACGGTTCCGCTTGACTGGTCCGCACTGTCTGCGGCAAAGGCCATCGCAGGCATCGATAGCATTAAAGACAGAATCAGTAATCCATGCTTGTTCATGTTCGAGGCTCTCCATAATAATTCGGGCATTCTTTGAATTTTGCCGATTACGCGAGAGTAAATGTTAATTGCTCTGAAGTAAATGCCCTGTTTAGGGCATATTGACAACGATTTGGAAGAGTCAGGGATGGTAGGAAGCGGACATTCAGATCTGCGTTCGCGGCTACGTCATTATGTAGTCCGGAACACAGGTGTGTTTAGCCAGGATGAATTGCATCAGAACGCATCCATTTCGTAGGGTGTAATAGCCGAAGGCGTATTACACCGCATGCAGCGCAATCTATATGGCAGCCTGTTCATTTCTGCGATCTTGATAATTTATGGTTCCAGCTTTTTTCAATTATTTCAATAATTCTGAGATGCGTTCGGTGTAATACGCCTTCGGCTATTACCCCCTACGAATTGTTGTTCAACACGTAAGCCAGGTCTGGCATAGGCGTGACGTTGATGTCATCGAAAGGTTGATTCTCTTCCTGGATTTGCACTACTACCGAACGCATCCATTTCGTAGGGGGTAATAGCCGAAGGCGTATTACACCGCATGCATCGCAATCTATATGGCAGCCTGTTCATTTCTGCGATTTTGATAATTTATGGTTCCAGTTTTTTTCAATTATTTCGATAATTCTGAGATGCATTCGGTGTAATACGCCTTCGGCTATTACCCCCTACGAATTGTTGTTCAACACGTAAGCCAGGTCTCGCATAGGCGTGACGTTGATGTCATCGAACGGTTGATTCTCTTCCTGCATTTGCACTACTACCGAACGCATCCATTTCGTAGGGTGTAATAGCCGAAGGCGTATTACACCGCATGCATCGCAATCTATATGGCAGCCTGTTCATTTCTGCGATCTTGATAATTTATGGTTCCAGCTTTTTTCAATTATTTCGATAATTCTGAGATGCATTCGGTGTAATACGCCTTCGGCTATTACCCCCTACGAATTGTTGTTCAGACCGAATGCATTTCTGCAGCACAGGTGTGTTTAGCCGGGATTAATTGCATCAGAAAGCTAACAATAATTTAAGGGCTAACTCCAGAACCAACAGCCACTGTCGGGGAAACAGGCAAATGCTGTTTATCCAACTTTTCCTTAAATTCTGCCACCTCGTTCTCAATCCGCGTGCGGGTAATCCCGAAGAACGGTTCGCGCTGCAACATCGATGTTAAGCACGATTTTTTCTCATACTTATCCAGCAGCTCCACACCGTATTGATATTCTTCCTGATTCTTCGCTACGCAACTCGCCAGGCTCTGATCCTTTTTTCCCAGGTCTGTCTCGGTCTGCGCTTTCGCAAGTTCAAGGGCCTGCTTTTCCGCTAGCACGGCAGTTAGCTTGCGATTGGTTTCTGCAATTTTATTCTGTGCGTCGGCAAGTTTCGACGCCAGATCCGCCTTGTCGGCATTTGCCTGGTCCAGTTGAGTTTGCAGCGTTGAGTTTTTATGGCTGGCTCCATCGGCGCTTTTCTTCTCTGACGCCAATGAGTCCTGGGCTGCTTTTAATTGCGCATCCAGCGCGGCTTTATCCTGTTCCAGCTGCGCCTTATCCTGCTCCAGTTTATGTTTTTCCTGCTGCACCTGGCGCAACTGCGCTTTTGCCGCCGTGTTTTTATCGTCTGTGGCGTGCGCAATCAGTGAGGCAAAAAGTAAGCTGACCATCAGCGCAGTTTTAATCATCATCGTCACCATGTCATCAACATTAATAGCGGGCGTTCAATTCAATCTGAACCATGTCTACGCTCAGTTTTGTTTGCAGCGTTGATCCGGTACGTTGTGGGACATCTGACTCGAGCAAGTTCGACGACAGGAAACTCGCGGTCAACCAGGTATTCTTGTAGATACCATAGTTGGCCGAGAACATCGTTCCCTTATTGTTGGTACCGCCGAAGCCAAAATCGGGATTATTGAACGCATCCAATACCGCGTCGCTGCCTAATCTGCGGTACAGCAAATAAGCATTCCAGTTGCCTGTTTCTTTAATGATCGGCGCGCCGATCTGGAGTTTTTCCAGGAAGCCGGTATTTCTGCCATCCGTAATCTTGAAACCAGTACGTTCATAAATATCATTCACGTTATAACCGTTGTTCTTGACGAGATCTGATGTCCAGGTAACGTGCATGGTATCGGAGCCTGCGAAATCCAATACAGAAGTCAGGTCAACTTCACGGAATTTAGATGCCAGGCCCCAGTTCACGTTTGGATCGTCCGGTGCGTTAATGATAAACAGCGTATTACCAAACTGTCTGAATCCGTCGGGATATTCATAGCGCGACACGTAGTCACTGGCTTCAGCCTGGGTGTCGTTGGTTTCCAACGTGCCGACGATATTGCGGTAGTTGTAGAACGCTGCGCCGACTTTGAAATTGGTTTTTGAGGTCAGGTCAAATTTAGCGCCGAACTGCCCAGCTATCAGCGACTTGCCGTTGGTTGTGCCGGGATTATCCATGCTGATCGGGAAGTAACCCAATGTCAGGAACGTGTTGATCGACGGTGTGACGCCATATTTAAACGTTCCGGACAAACCATCAAAGCTCAAGTCATTGGCATATAACAAATCAGTACTGAGAAACGGGTTATTCATGCGCCCTGCCGTGATGCTGACCCACGGCGCAGGATCGACCTTAATCATGGCGCGGTTGATGACGACGTTCTCATTATTAAAATCTTGCCCCAATCCCTGGCTTAATGACGTGCGGGAAGTTGTATTACCGGTGGTCAGAGACAATCCCGTTGTGACGTTATCGTTGACCTTGGCGTCGATATTGAAGCGGGCACGCACGAAGAAATTGTTATAGCTGTCCTGGGTATCAAATCCAGGCAAGGTACCGACCAAAGCTCCGCCAACGATATCGGCTGCGCGCGTGAATGCGCCGTCGGTGTACCCCAATCCTGCAGCGGTATTAGTCGGACTGAGTTTGACGTATTCGTCGCGGAACCGGATGTCGCCCGAGATGCTGACGCGCGACAACCAATCCGGCAGTGCGCCTGGATCGCCCCAGCGTTCTGCTTTAGCCTGGGCCAGTACTTCGTCTTTGATCTGTTCACGCATCTCGCGCTTGGTGGCTTCTGGGATATAAGCTACATGCACTACGCGTTTGCCGTCCGGCCCGACATCAGGTGCGTTGGTTTGCGGGATAGTTGCCATAACTGGCGCGGCCAGTTGTGCCGCAGTGGGCGCGATTGGTTGCACAGGCGTCGGCGCAGGTTCCGCCACCGGTACGACCGGCACGACTGGCACTATCGCAACCGGTGCAGCAGCAGGGGAAATCGGCGTAAATTGTGTAGCGATGCCCGATGCTGGATTCGAGGAAGCGACTGGCGCCACCGCAACTGGCGCGGCATCAGGTGCTCTGGTCGTCGGTGCTTGTGCATAGCGAGATTTGAACTCTGGGCCTGGTAAAGCCGCGACCGCTGCTTGTGCTTTGGCTTCCGCGTCTGCGATAAGCTTATCCGCCTTATCCTGGGTGATCGCGCCACTTTCCACCAGTGCCTGGATCAGACTGAGTGTCATTGCCTTGGTACGTTGCAGTTCGGCGAAGTCGTCGGCATGAACGATGCACGGCAGACCGAATAACGCAGCTGAAATCAGCGCAGCAATTTTATGATTATAGGAACGGGTATAAGACATCATCACTCTTTCACAGATTTAAATAATTAACTTAAAAACGTCCGGTACTGATAATCCGGATATGTATCGGTTGCGGCATATTGGCCGGTGGTGGCTCCGGGAACGTCGGCACTTTCACCAGAGCCTGTTTAATTTCATTGTCGGTATCGTCGTCGCCGGTTCCGGTAACTAATTCTGATTTCTTTACCGCGCCGTCGCTCGCTAACCAGACGCGGACTTCCACTTTATAAACACGGTGCCGCAAACTATTGTTCTTGTTCAGATAGCGTTGCAACTCCGATTTCAATAAGATCGAATAATTATTGAAATTCAGATTCCCACCCAACACGCCTTTGTCCTGGCCGATTTTGCTTAAGTCCTCGCTGGTGATATTTCCCGATGCGAAGTTACTGGGGCCGTCGCCAGCCGGGCCGTCC
>Ga0206857_1128_pt1 | contig 15173 bp, 4 predicted proteins | sample Alteio_BWOrgCont_49_FD_152865 | JGI IMG/M metagenome (GOLD analysis project Ga0206857, IMG submission 152865) | Enriched cells from forest soil in Barre Woods Harvard Forest LTER site, Petersham, Massachusetts, United States -... | ecosystem: Environmental > Terrestrial > Soil > Temperate forest > O...
CTGCTTCCAGTTTCGTCCTGAAATCACCTACGCACACCTTAAAGTAGGGTTGCTGATAAGTCAGGTATACAGTATACGAAGGGTATTTCAATGAAAAATCGGTTTTGGCTGAAGCAGCGCCTGTCCTGTCTGACCCGAAATGAACCTGTATGCGGAAACCCTGGAAAGTACCATGAGACAGTTGTTCATATTGCTGAACCTTTTGAATGGTATTGGTAACCGAAGAATTCGCAATAACCCTGATATTTGTATCGTTTTGCATTGAAACAGGCTTTACTGTATCGTGCACCACTGTTGCATTTTTCACACTGTCTACTTTAACCTGTGCTTTAACAAACAAGGTGCAACACACAAAGAACAATATCAAACACTTATTCATCACTTTCTTTATTGTCACTGGCGGAACCTAAAAGCCATACCATCATCCAAACCATAGCAAATGGCATAGTAATATAAATGGGAACACTGAAAATAGCGAGTAAAAGAGATAGGGCCACAGTAGCTATAAAGCCTATAACAGCTATTTGCTGTGCCCTGTTGCGTATTAACCTGAATGACATTTGCTTTATTTGTGCAAATATAATAGTAATACCGAAGAGTTCAGATAAAACTTATGGCAGTAAAATTCTGTAATCTGAAATGAGATTTTAGGCATAATTTAAGTTCACCTAACCCATTTAGATTAAGGCTATTTTAATATGTTTGCACGGTTAAAACACACAACTTTGAAAAGACTATTTTACCTTACAATCATACCCCTGTTTTTTAGTGTTAATGCAATATGCCAGCAACAGGCTATGCCTGTGAAAGGCAATGCCCTTGAGTTTATTCCGAACAAAGGGCAGGTGGCAGATATGGCTGGAAAACAACATAGCGAGATATTGTTTCATTGCATGTCACGTAATAAACAATTCTTCCTCAAGGAAAATGGTATCAGTTATGTAATACTTCAACCTCACGACAATGATTCTAAGGATGATGATATGCAGCCAGGTGTAGCTGCGCAGGATACATTGAAAATGTGCAGGGTTGATATGGATTTTATAGGTGCTTTAAAACCATTGGCGGAAACATCAAATCCCACCGAAGGCTATCAGAATTTTTTTCTTCCCCAGTGCCCTAATGGCATTTCTAACTTAAAGGCATATAATACAATTACCTGTAAAGGTATGTATCAGAATATTGACGTGGTATATGAAGGAAGTATTTCCGCAGGGTTAAAGTATGATATAGTTGTAAGTGCAGGAGGAAATCCGGCCGATATTAAGATGCAATACACTGGCGCTACTTCTGTTGAAATTACAAGTGATGGAAAACTTGACATAAGCACACCCGTTGGTAAAATGAAACAATATATACCGCATATATACCAGGATATAGACGGCTCACGTAAGGAAGTTGAAGGCCATTACCAAATGCTTAAACATGCAGATGGACAAACAACAATAGGATTTAAAATAGGAGATTACAATAAATCGTATGCCTTAACAATTGACCCTTATTGGAGTACATATATTTGTGGTAGTTGGGAGGATGGTGCATTAGGCTGTGTTTTTGATAATGCCAATAACCTTCTCGTAACGGGTTATACCGGAGACATTAACTTCCCTTCTACCCCGGGTGCTTTCCAAGTTGCAAATGCAGGTGGAGCTTATAATATGGAAGCATTTGTAATAAAATTTTCACCTACAGGCACACGACTTTGGGCAACCTATTATGGGGGCACAGGAGGAGATGAAGGGTATGGAATTGTTGTAGACGCATCGAATAACGTAATTTTTACAGGGACAACTGCATCTACGAATTTCCCAGTTTCAGCAGGTGCTTTTCAAACCACCTACTATGGAACTTCAGGTTGCCTGTTTTGCAGTGCCAGCAATGCGTTTCTCGTTAAGCTTGATCCGACAGGAGCAACACGCCTGTGGGGAACCTATTATGGCGGCAATGACTTTACTTATGCAACTGGTATAGCGATTGATCCTAGCGGAAACATTGCCATTGGCGGGCCAACTTCTTCAAAAACATTGCCTGTTTCGGCAGGTTGTTTCCAGAGTGCTGCCGGAAGCACAAACGCCGGTTACGAAGATGGTTTTGTTACCGAATTTAATTCTTCAGGGGGAAATTTGTGGGGTACTTATGTAGGCGGTTCCCTTTCTGACTGGGGCAATGCAGTAGCTGTTGATAATAGTGGAAATGTATATTTTACCGGCAGCACCCAGTCTACTGACTACCCTGTATCTGCGGGCGCTTATCAAACAACTTTTGGTGGTGGAATTGGTTGGGGCGATGCGTTTGTAATTAAATTTAATAATGCCGGAACCATGCAATGGTCAACTTATTTAGGTGGTTCAAAGGATGACGGCGGGCATGCTATTGGTGTAGATGACAATAGTAATATAATTGTGACAGGCTTAGTACAGTCAACTAACTTCCCTGTTACTGCAGGGGCATACCAAACTACTAACCTTAATATAATAAATCACAAAGTAAACGACGACTTCCTAACCAAATTCAGCCCGACAGGTAATGTAATATGGTCTACCTACAGCAATGTTTTTTCTGAAAATGGAGCACAATCGATGACTATTGACCAATACAACAATATTTATGTTACCGATGATATTGAATTCAGTGGCCCAGATACTCCAAAAGTACTTGTCCCGCCAATTACGACCTGCGCTTTTGACAAGGCATTCAATACAAATAACTTTACCGTTGCTGACGTAGCTGGTGGAGAAGATAATTACATAACAAAATACAATACCAATGGGTTCCCTGTGTGTGCCACATACCTTGGTGGTTCGGGTGCCGATGAACATGAATCGTATACTAAAAATATAGCCGTACAAAACTGCCGTATGGCTGTGGCCGGTGAAACGAGCGGTTATTTTATTATACCACCCGGTGCATTTCAAATTAAATTTGGTGATACTATACCCAATGGTTCATTCGGAGGGTATGTTACAGATATGAATGTTTTTGCATGCGGTGACACCGACCTGATTTTAACATTTAGCGATTCTGTTAAAAATTTAACTTGTTCTTCGGTGGCAAGTTTTCATGCCCATATTTGTGATAGTACAGATACAACAGGAGTAACTTTTTCATGGACGTTTACAGGCGGTAATCCATCTTCGGGTACTGGAATTAATATTTATGGCATAAGTTATGCTGCTGCCGGTACCTACCCTGTAACACTTAACCTGGTTGATTGTGGCTCAATCCTCGCTACGGCAACAAATAGTATCATAGTTCCAACAGGAGCATCTGTTAATGTAACTCCAGCAAAAGACAGTTTATGTTCAGGTGGAAATATTAATCTTACTGCTTCCGGCGCAACAGGTTATACATGGAAGCCTGCGGGTAGCCTTAGTGCGTCTACGGGTGCTACTGTTAATGCCTCCCCTACAGTTACAACCACATATACTATTGTGGGATCAACAGGTAGTTGTTCTGATTCGGTTACCGCAATAATTAAAATAACCCCTGCCCCGGTTCCAGTTGTCAGCAATACGCAAAATATATGCCCCGGTAATCTTGTAACGTTAAACGCATCCGGAGGAACAACATACACCTGGAGCACTGGCGCAACTTCTTCAGCTATTACTATTAATCCTTCTGTTTCGGGTACATACTCCGTAATTATTTCCAATGGACCATGTGGCTCAAAAGACAGTGTGCAAGTCAATGTCGATCCGTTGCCAACGGGAAATGCTTGCTGCTCAACTACCATTACCATAGGCTCTGATACTGTTCTTTCAGTTATACCAGTTGTTAAAGGTTCTACTTATGACTGGACACCGGGAGCAGGGCTAAGCTGCACTACTTGCCCCAATCCTATAGCAAGCCCTAGCGTTACAACAACCTATTATGTAACTATAACCGACAGCAATGGATGCATTAAAAAAGATACTGTGACTATTACTGTAAATGAAGATTGTGGTACAGTATTTGTCCCCAATGCCTTTTCACCCAATGGCGATATGGAAAATGATATACTCTATGTATATGGCCCATGCATAAAAACTCTTGAATTCTCGATATACGACAGGTGGGGCAACGAAGTTTTTGAAACGAAAGACGTTAAAGGCGGATGGGATGGTAAATACAACGGGGTACTGATGAATACCGGCGTTTTCGTTTATACACTTAAAGCGGTGCTGCTTGATAACAGCACGGTTTCTAAAAAAGGGAATGTGACGCTGCTTAGGTAAGCTACTCTTACACTAATTTATTTATATTCGTCCATATTATGGATGCTCCCCAACATATAGCTATTATTGGCGGCGGTTTTTGTGGAACAATGACTGCAGTTCATTTGTTGCAAAGTGCAAATATTCCATTGAAGCTTACCATAATTAATTCAGGTTATTTGCCGGGTAAAGGTGTTGCTTACAGCCCGTATTCCAACACTCATTTATTAAATGTAGTAGCAGGAAACATGAGCGCTTTCCCCGATAAGCCTGCTGACTTTGTTGATTGGGTGCATGAACATAAAGAATATGCAGGCATCGAAAAAAAATTGCTCGCACGCACTTTTCTCCCACGCAGCTTGTATGGTGAATATTTAGAGAACCTATGGTCAAATGCTGTTAAAAACAAACGCAGCGATACAGAATTAAATATTATAGATGATCAAGCCATTGATGTTGAGGTTGGCGAAAATACTGTTGCTGTATTATTGAAAAGCGGTAAGCAGGTTAATGCAAATAAGTTAATCCTGGCAACAGGGAATTCTGAACCTAAAGATCCTTCTATTCCTAATGTCAGTTTTTTCTCAAGCCCTCATTATTTCAGGAATTCCTGGAAAAGCGATTCAGTGAAACATACAAAACAAGGTAAGGATGTATTGATTTTAGGCAGTGGCCTTACCATGGTAGATACTGTTCTGGGCTTAATTGAAAATGGTTTCCACGGCAAAATATATTCGCTTTCACCTCACGGGTTTGGCATATTGCCACACAGGCATGGTGGTGTTGAATATACTGCGCTGGAGAACGAATTACAAAAACCATATAAGTTACAAACCCTGGTGAGACTGGTGCATAAACATATACGTATAGTACGCAAGCTTGGTATATCCGCTGAACCTATTATAGATTCTTTACGACCACATACACAGGAAATATGGCAATCACTTTCACCTGCTGAAAGAAAGTATTTCATGAACAGCAAACTAAGGCATTTATGGGGAGTTGCGCGGCACAGGCTTCCTGTTCATATTCACGATACGATTCAGAACCTGCGCATACAGGAAAAACTCGTTGTGCTTGCCGGAAACCTTCGCGACATAAGAGAAACAGAAGATACCGTAGAAGTAAATTTTTATAATCGCCGTTCCGGAAAAAATGAAGTGCTTTCTGTGGAGAGGGTAATTAACTGCACCGGGCCTGAGAGTAGTATAAAAAGAACCGGCAACCTGGTTTTGCAAAACATGTGGAAAAGGGGCATTCTTACTGCTGACCCTATTGAGTTAGGTATAAATACAGATGTTGATACTTTTAAGATAATAGATAAATACGGAGACAAATTGAATAACGTATTTACCCTCGGAACCAACCTGCGCGGAATGCTTTGGGAAAGTACTGCTGTGCCGGAACTACGCAAACAGGCAGCTAAATTAGCCAGGGTAATTACAGGCTGATTTATTTTACAATACTTACTTTGCCGAGGTAACGGTGCTTGTCGTGCGTTACGCAATCTATGGCTTCTATAAGGTAGATGTAGGTATCTTCCTGCGCTATACTGCTGCCACCATTAACTGTTCCGTCCCACCCTTTATTCATATCTTCTGTATAGTAAAGAAGCATTCCCCAACGATCGAAAATATACATCTGGTAACTGCATACATAAGTTCCTTTAGGAGAGAAAACATCGTTCAGCCCGTCGCCGTTTGGTGAGAATGCATTTGGAATATAGAGTGTAAAATAGGGTTCTATAATAATGCAGTGTGTTACAGAATCAACACAGCCATGAATATTGGTTACATAAAGCGTTGGACAGAAAGTACCGGAATCTTTATATGGATAGCTGGTGTCTTTTGCTGTGGAAATTCCATCGTAAGGAGGTTCATTAAACTCCCACAAATAACTTCTTATGCCGTAAACATCGGTGCTTAGGTTTGTGAAATTCACTGTAGGATTAAATGTAGAAACAGGCTGCGGTGAAGCAGTAAATGCAGCCACAGGATGGCTGTATACTGTTATCATATTAGGTATAGTAAGCGAAGCAGAGCATCCGCTATCTGATTTAACGGTTAATCCCACAGTATAAACCCCGGCGCTATCGTAGCAATAATTAGGATTCTGACTGATTGAAGTAGCACCATTTCCAAATGTCCAGGCCCACGATTGTATTCCGCCAGGAACCGTGCTTTCATCAGTAAAGTTTATACATAATGGGTAACATCCGTTGGTTGTGTCAGCTTTAAACAATACGGTTGGTAGCGGATCAAGCATTACAACTACTGTCGTACTGTCCGTAGGTGTGCCGCAATTGTCGTGAACAGTAACCGTGTATGTTGTATTAGCTACAGGTGAAACATTAACACTCTGGCCCGTCATGTTACCCGGTTGCCAGGTAAAAGTATATATACCATCTCCCCCGCCTCCTGTAGCACTTATAGTTGCTGTTCCGTCCGGGCATATATAAACAGGGGTTGCAGCTGCTATGCTAAGTGCAGGGTTTACCGTAACTGCTACCGTTGCAGAAGGTATTCCAATACACCCGTTAGCATCGGTTGTAATAACTGTGTAATTTGTAGAAACTAACGGGCTCACAACTATGGTTGAAGTACTATCACCGTTGTTCCATTGATAAGTGTATGGAGGTGTTCCACCGGTTGTAGTAACGGTAACAGTTGCTGATTGGCCAATACATATAGTTGCCGGAGGTGTTATGTTTGAAATAACAATAGGTGGCTCTGTAATAGTGGCAACAGCAGTTGCAGAACATCCTACAGAATCTGTTACAGTAACAGTACATGGGCCTGTTGTAAGGCCTGTAGCAGTTTGTGTAGCCTGCCCTGACGGAGTCCATGAATAAGTGAATGGGCCGACATTCCCAACAACTGTAGCTGTGGCCGTACCGTTATTGCCCCCGTTGCATAATTCATTTGTTGTAGCTGTTATAGAAACCGTTAGTCCGGGCGTATCGGGAATATTAATACAGGCTGTATCGGTACATCCGTTAGCATCGGTAACAGTAACACAATATGAACCCGGAGGGACATTGTTAAGGTTTGCTGTTGTTGTTGAACCAGTATTGCTCCATAAATATTTGTATGGCGCTGCTCCGCCTGCTGCTGTAATTCCCCCACTTCCATCTGACTGACCACAGTGTGCAGCAACAACGGGGTTTTTGGTTATTGTAATGGCAGGAGGAGAAGTTACATTTAAAGGAGTGGAGTCTATAACACATCCGTTGGCATCGGTGACGGTCACCTGGTAAACACCTGTGCAAAGATTAGTAACACTGGCATTGCTTGAAGTTGGTGTAGTATTCCACAGGTAATGATAAGGTGTTGTTCCGCCAGTAGGTATTACAGCAGCATTGCCGTTACATTGACCAAAACATTGCGCAGGAAAGGCAGCAGCCTTTATTGTAAGTGCAGCTGGTTGGGTAATGGTTACAGGTACTGTACTTACGCATCCGTTAGCATCGGTTACTGTACATACATATGCCCCCGCCGGTAGGCCGGTAGCAGTAACTGTATTTTGTGTCGGGGTGCTATTCCATAAATAACTATAACCGGGTGTGCCATCCTTTGCACCAACAGTAGCTGTGCCAGTACTTCCTCCGTTACATAGCACTGCACTGGATTTACTAATAGAATCGCGCACCGCACTTGGCTGGGTAATAGTTGCAACTGCTGTTACAGTACAGGTATTAGCATCAGTAATTGTGACTGTATAGGTACCTGCCGATAAACCCGTAGCAGTTGGTGTTGTTTGCTTTGGGGCTGTACTCCAGGAATATGTATAAGGAGCCGTTCCGTCTTTTACGCCGGAAGTAGCTGTACCCGTTGAATTACCAAAACATAATTCATTTACGGTTGAAACAATAGAATCGCGCATGGTACTGTTGGTAGCAATTGTAACCGGAACTTTTGAGGTGCAGCCATTGGCATCAGTTACGGTACATGTGTATGACCCTGCAGGCAGGCCTATTGCTGCCGCTGTAGCTTGCGTGGGAGCACTGTTCCATAAATATGTATACCCGGGTGTTCCATCTTTTACACCAACTGTTGCTGTACCATTATTTGATCCGGGGCATGAAACAGGCGTCGAAGACACTAAAGAGTCACGCACAGCGCTCGGTTGTGTAACAGTTCCGTTTGCAGTTACTGTGCATCCGTTTTTATCGGTAACAGTTACAGTATATGATCCTGCAGTTAATGTGCCTGCTGTAACTGTGTTTTGCGTTGGCGTGGAATTCCATAAATAAGTATATGGCACCGTTCCACCCTTCACTCCTACGGTAAGGCTTCCTGTATTTCCTCCAAAACATTTTACATTTGAAGTAACACTAATTGAATCTCTTAACTGCGATGGGGCAGTAATATGAAATATGGCCGTATCGCTGTGGCAGGAATTATCTGTAACTGTTAAGGTATAAGTTCCCGGTGCCAATCCGGTTAAGGTAGCATTTGAACCGGCAACTGGTGCCCATGAATATGTATAAGGGCCGGTTCCACCCGTAACAGTACCTGTTGCAGTAGCATTTGTATTACCAAAGCATTTTTCGTTAGCCTGGGTTTTTGTTATGGTCAATCCACCAGAAGTACCGGCGGGCACAGTAAGAGTATCGGTAAACACTTCACCGCAACCCAAGGTCATAGTAACTGTATATGTTCCTGCACAAAGGCCGGTTGCTGTTTGCGTGGTCTGTCCTGTAGGGTTCCATAAATAAGTAGGTGCAGGGTTTGGAGCAGCGCCACATATTTTCAACGTAGGTGTTGCTGTGCCTGTGCATCCACTGCAGGTTGTTGGTGTTTCAGCATTGGTAATAGTTACACTGGAAGCAGTAGTAAGGGTAATGGATGAAACGAAGCTTTGGCCTCCCGCATAAAGCGTCGTGTAATTTGCGCCAAGCACTACATCGTATACTGTATTCGTAAGCGGAATAGTATTAGTAAGAGCGAGTGCGGGGCTATAAACCTGTACCGCGGAATTTTCCCCGACATATGCATTGTCGCAACCGTCGGCATCTAACCCACCCCAGCTGAATGATGTAGCTGTTACAGCTTTGCTGGCAACAATAGCGCCTGAACCTTTATTTACTTTATTAAGAGTTGCACCGTCATAAGTATAAAGCCAGTTGGGGCTTGCTGCCATACCATTCATACCGTTGGCAGCGCCTGTTCCAGCAGCCACATAAGAAACTGAGCCTACTTCCTGGAAAGTAAATCCGTCGGGAACAATGTAGGTTGCAGGTGAAAGAGCAGGTACCGGCAGCGACATAATTATGTTGTTAAAGCTGGGGCTTCCGAAGGTCATAGCTACAGCCATCCATGCTGTACTTCCTGTAGGATCCATGGCAATAAGGCAAACATCATGGCAACAGTCAGTGGCACCTAAAGGGTTTACAGGAATAATATTTGTCATATTGGTATCCAGCATTGCTGCCTGGGTATTCGGCGAGTTTGTTCCACCACCGCCAATAACCACCTGCCTTGTACAGGAATTATAAGTAGCTCTCCACATTTCACGCATACTGGCTGCACCGGGAAATTGCGCTATGAAAGTACCGAGTGTATTTACTTTTACAGCATTGGCTCCTGCAAAATTGAATCCTTCCGTTAAATAACATGTTCCTGTTACTTTGTCAACTGCAAAATCTCCGTAATAAGTAATGGATAAAGTAGATGCATTATATGTCCATTGCTGAACGCCCGCAGCATTAAACTTTGTCAGCTGGAAAGGATTGTAACTTCCGTAAGCATACACATTACCTGCATTGTCGTAATCTATATCGTAAGCTTTGTCGTAGCCTCCTGTAAACAATGGGTCTGTTGTCCAGGGGTCTATTATAAGATTGTCTGTTGTGTTATTTATGGTTTCTGCTGAAAACGATTCTATGTTTGAATGGACAGCTAAATTGCTTTTTACATGTTCGCCACTTGTTTGATAATAACTAACCGGCGCATGGTCAGTAATTTCGCCAACCTTTGTATTAATCACCACATCTCCGTTTGCATTTACCTGCATAGCTGAAATGCCATTATAACTTATTTTAATTTGTGAAATATCGGCTCCGGGGTGCACAATGAAAGAATATTCTATTCCGGGTTTTCCTTGTATAAAAGAATACTCTACATCAATACCCGGGTAAATATTATGGTATACCAGTTTTTTGAAAATATTAACCTTTATGGTCGCATTATTAGCACCCGCGTAGGTATAGTAATAGCTCTGTTCTTCTTTGGCTTCTACCGTTACATTTGGGTTTGAGCCCAGCCAGCGGTATGAAGAATAAGAGGTTTCAGGCTTAATGTCTTCATCATTCTCATCTCCATCCTTACTCTTTTTCTCAATGTTCTTAGGATATTTATCGTACTTGTAAACTACGCCTTCCGGAGTAAAGTAAGCCTTTACATCGCCCAGTATTGCCTGGTAAAGTACTTTGCATGTAGTGTCAATTTCCTTGTAGAACTGTCCTTGGTTTTCAACAAAAATCTGCCGGTCGAACGGATCTTTAGTCCATTTCTTCCGATAGCCTACGTCACCTTGAGGGCCATTTTTTGAAGAAGCCAGCCAATCAGGCTCTTTGACAGGTTTTGTATCTTCCGTTTTTACTTGTCCAGGGGGATGTTTTGCGGAAAGGCTGGCCTGCGCACTAACCGCACCTGTAATGCAGTATAACACAACACCAGTTAATAATAGTTTTCTCATCCCGTAGTTTTTAACTATTCCTATATTATTTAACAAACAAATTTAAGAAATCTAAGTGACTTTTGCAAATTCATACCCAGAACGTTATAAAAGATATAAACAGAGTTTTAGGAAACAAAAAAGGAGGCATTTGGGGCCTCCTTTTAAACTAATACTATATGGCGTTATTTTACAATGGTAACCTTACCCAGATACTGATGCTTGTCTTTGGTAACACAGTCGGTAGCTTCTATAAGGTAAACATAGGTATCTTCCTGGGCTATATTAGCTCCTCCGTTCACCCTGCCATCCCATCCTTTATTCATGTCTTCTGTATAGTACAACATCATGCCCCATCGGTCGAATATATACATCTGGAAACTGCATACGAATATTCCTTTAGGCGCAAATACATCGTTTAACCCATCACCGTTTGGTGAGAATGCATTGGGTATGTAGAGTGTATAGTATGGCTCTATAATCAGGCAATGCTGAGCAGTATCGGTACAGCCATGTATGTTTGTTACTACCAATGTGGGGCAGTAGGTACCTGTATCACCATAAATATATTGCGGATTCTCAAGTGTGCTTGTTCCATCTTTAAGGTCGCCAAACTGCCAGAACCAGCTTGCTATTCCATACACATCTGTGCTTTCGTCAACAAAATTAATGGTAGGGTTTACTATAGATGCCGGTTGAGGCGAATATGTGAAAGCGGCCACAGGATGGCTATATACAGTTATCATATTCGGAATGGTTAGGCTATCCACGCATCCGCTATCTGATTTTACAGTAAGGTCAACCGTGAAAATGCCCGGGTTGTTATAGCAATAACTGGGGTTTTGCTGGGTAGATTTTCCTCCGTCGCCAAATGTCCATGCCCATGATGCTATTCCTGCCGACGCAATAGTTGTCTGGTCGGTAAAATTCACACATAATGGCGAACAGCCTTGTAAGGTATCAGCTACGAATTTAACCACAGGTAAGGGGTCAATTGTAACCTGTACTGTTCCTGTTACAGGAGGTGTACCACAGCCATCGGTTAATGTTACAGTATATACAGTAGTTGCAATAGGGGTTGCCGTAGGACTCTGGCATACTGTACAGCTTAAATTAGTTGCGGGTGTCCATGTATAGGTATATGTTCCGTCTCCCCCACTTCCTATAGCTCCTAAGGTTACACTGCCACCCGGACAGGTTGCCTGGTTAGGTACTACCTTAACACTTAATGGCGGGTTAACGGTTACTACCACTGTTACCTGGGCTCCGGGGCATCCGTTCACATCGACTGTAGTTATAGAATAAGTTGTCGTTACCACCGGGGATACGGTTGCAGAAGGACCTGTCATATTTCCCGGCATCCACGTAAATGTATAACCCGGTGTTCCACCTCCGGCTGTCATGTTCAGTAGAGCACTCTGCCCAATACATATTGTTTGTGGAGGTGGCGGATTGGCGATAACAAGTGGTGGCTGCGTTATAGTTGCCACCGCAGTGGAAGAACATCCATTGGCATCGGTTACCGTTACAGTATAAGGGCCTGCTGATAAACCTGTTGCTGTTTGTGTGGCCTGAGGAGGCGCTGTGTTCCATGAATAAGTATAGGGAGGCATACCATGATAGCCACCTGCTGTAGCTGTGCCGTTATTTCCTCCGTTACAGGTTACTGCTGTTGTGGCAGTTATGCCTGCGCTATCGCCTGGGGCATTAGGTACTGTAACTGTTACCGTATCGTTACATTTATTGGCATCGGTTATAATTACAGTGTACGTAACAGGCAATTCATTGGTGATACACGTCGTGGTGGCTCCTGTGCTCCATGCATAAGTATAGCCCGGTGTTCCGCCTGCTGCTGTAATACATGCACCTCCGTCAGCTTGCCCGCAGTGGGTTGAGTCGATAGTTGTTGTTCCGGTTACTGCGGTTGGCTGGGTTACTATAAGCCCTGTGCTGTCTGCAACGCAACCATTAGCATCGGTTACCTGTATTGAATAAGTACCCGGGCATACACCAATATCGCTGGCTGTGGTTACTCCGTTACTCCATAAATACCCATATGGTGTTGTTCCGCCGGAAGGTATACATACTAATTGTCCATTACATAATCCATGGCAGCTTACAGGAAATGCCGCTGCATTAATTATTAGCTGTGCAGGCTGGCTAATGGTTCCATTGGTTTGTATCGTACAGCCATTGCCATCAGTAATGGTTACAATATAATTTCCTGCAGGCAAACCTGTAGCAGTTTGTGTTGTTTGAACAGGATTAGAATTCCATGAATACGTATATCCTGGAGTACCATCTTTAACACCTACTGAAATTGTTCCTATTGAACTGCCAAAACATAGTTCATTTGTTATTGTTGTTATAGAATCTCTTAATTGAGATGGTTGGGTTATGGTAACTGATGCAGTTCCACTACAGCCATTTGCATCCGTTACCGTAACTGTATACGGGCCAATCACTAATCCACCAATAGTTGAAGTCAGTTGTCCACTACTCCATGAATAGGTATATGGTGCTGTACCACCTGTTACTGTCGTAACACCTGCAGTACCGGTATTTCCGCCAAAACACAACACATTGGTAGAAGTGACTGTAGGGGTTATGGTAGCACCAACGTTACCTACAACAACCGTTGCCGGTTGTGTACAACCATTAGCATCTTTAACCGTAACAGTATAAGAACCTGAAGCCATATTTGTAATGGAAGACGTCAATTGTCCGCTGCTCCATGAATAGGTATATGGTCCTGTACCCCCTGTTACGCTTGTAACACCCGCCGTACCATTAGCGCTTGTACACGCAGACGGTGTTGAGGTAGTATTAACTACCATTGCAGCCGGCTGTGTAATTGTAACTGTACCTGTTCCGGTACAACCATTATGATCGGTAACTGTAACGGTATATGTACCCGGTGGAAGCGCTGCAACATTAGTAGTCGTAGCAGAAGTGCTGTTGCTCCATAAATAGGTGTATGGTGCTGTGCCACCCCCTACACCGGTAACAGAGCCTGTTCCGTTTGCTGCCCCGTTACATGTAACATTGGTAAATGCCATAGTTGGAGTTACCGCTGCGCCTGCAGTAGCTACTATCACAGTAGCTGTTTGGGTACAGCCATTTGCATCCGTAACTGTAACCGTATAACTGGCTGCAACAACATTAGCTATGGTTGAAGTAGTTTGCCCGCTGTTCCATGAATAAGTATATGGGCCTGTGCCTCCTGTTACGCTCGTCACTCCTGCAGAACCATTCGCTGCACCACAGGTTGAAGGTGTGGATGTAGTAGTGATTACCATGGCAGCCGGTTGCGTTATGTTTATAGTAGCGGTACCTGAGCAGCCGCCGCTTTCAGTTACCGTAACCGAATAGGTGTTGGCTGTAAGTCCTGTTATAGATGATGTTGTTTGTCCTCCGCCCCATGCGTAGGTATATGGAGCTGTTCCGCCGGTAATGTTTGCTGTAGCACTTCCATTGTTCCCTCCGTTACACAAATCGTTAACAGGAGTTATGGTTATACTCATGGTAGTACCGGTAACTGTAGCGTTTGCAGTTTGTACACAACCATAAGCATCGGTAACCGTACATGTATACGTTCCTGAGCCGATTCCTGTAATACTTGATGTGGTTTGTCCGCTACTCCATGAATATGTATAAGGACCTTCACCTCCTGTTACAGTTGCCGTAGCTGTTCCTGTACAACCGCCTGAAGTTGCAGTAACCGTTTCATTTACAGGTGTAGAAGGGCGGATATTAACAGTGTCTGTAACTGTAACGCAGGAAGTTGCTGTACCCACATTTACAGTATAAGTACCTGCTGCAAGGCCGGTAACAGTCTGTGTAGTTGCACCGGTGCTCCATGTATAAGTATATGGTGGTGCACAAAAGCTCGGTGTCTGGACGGTAGCAGTTCCATTGTTATTACCGCAGGTAGTATTGGTACGGGTAATTACAAGATTGTTAACACAAGTCTGCGCGGCGAACTGGGTTACGAAACCATTTCCCGCAGCTGTTCCACCACAGGCCGCAACCAGCCCGTTATTAAAATCAACGTCATACACCGGTCCCGATACGGCCTGTGAAGTTACAAGGCCGAGAGTTTGGTTGTATACATATACAGTACTGTTATTGGAACCAACATATACGTAACCGCAGGCAAGGTCAACTGCAACACCACCGGGTGAAGCACTGAGGGCATTACTGCCTCCTGTAACAGTAGCAGTATTTAGTACATTACCGTTATTTATATCTCGCTGGTCAAGTGTAAGTCCGTCGGTAGTATATAAATAGGCACAACCTGCA
>Ga0206857_1129_pt1 | contig 14975 bp, 11 predicted proteins | sample Alteio_BWOrgCont_49_FD_152865 | JGI IMG/M metagenome (GOLD analysis project Ga0206857, IMG submission 152865) | Enriched cells from forest soil in Barre Woods Harvard Forest LTER site, Petersham, Massachusetts, United States -... | ecosystem: Environmental > Terrestrial > Soil > Temperate forest >...
GCAAACGGGACCCAACTTACATCCGTAAAGCCTTTTGAATGAAAAATATCCAAAGCTTCGCTCCCGGCGCAAAACAGATGGTCATAATATCGGGCTGAATCAAGGACGTTCTTAAATTCAACAGGAACATCCGTTGTCCACAAAACAATAGGAATGCCCATTTCTTTTATCCGCGAAACAGTTTGAGGCAAAATGTTCTGTCCTCCTACGATCAAGCAGCAATCAGGTTTTTGTTGTCTGGCTAAATCGACCAAAGACCGATTCAATTGATCTAAATCCCATTGGTGTAAAAATGGAAATTGTGATCTGAATCTTCCCGGGATCATATACTTGCCGTCGTTAAAAAAAATCGTCTCATGCCCCAGATATCCCAACGCTTTCGAGCGAAGCACGATGGTATTGACAAAATGCGGGTTATGATAACCAACGAGTAGAATTTTCATTTGTATTTCTTAAAATTCCTAGATTTCGAAAATAAATTTACCCAAGGCCACTCTAGTAAAACCCAAGCGGTAATTTTAAATATTTCCAAAGGATTAACAGCGATCGCCTGTTGAAACCAATTTAAACTTTTAGACCACGTACCGTTAAGACAATAAAGCTTACCTATCCGCTTTAAATGAACCACATAAATCTTCGGATATTTCTTAAACTCCGCGGCGTGCTTTTGCACCATGCGGGTACGGCCTGGGATTAATTGAGCATAATCATTGGAAATCTGTTCTGTGTGCATATTGATCCGTACTAAAACCTCGTCAATATAATCAAACTCAAAATGCTCTGCGATACGAAGCCACATGTCCCAATCCTGGCAACTGGTCAAAGTTTCATCAAACACCCCGACCTTATCAAAACATTCTTTTTTTATCAACATGCTGGCAGAACTCAAAATATTATTTAATAAAAGTTGTTCATACACACGGCCGCGATAGCGAGGCGAATGGACCCTCAGGATTTTTTGGGTCGTCTCATCATAGATTTCAGATCCTGCATACACCAAGCCGATCTTCGTCTCAGCATTTTTGATTTGTGCAACTTGTAGAGCCAATTTTTCAGGAAACCATTCATCATCATCGTCTAATAAAGAAATCAAAGTGGCTTTAGCCTTTTTTATACCGGTATTACGCGCCGCAGGACCACCCTCATTTATTTCATGCCTGAAATAGCTGATACGTCCGTCCGGAATACTTTTAACCATCACTTCCGTCCCATCCACCGACGCATTATCAACAACGATCACTTCAATCTCTTTGAGAGTTTGATTAAGCACACTGTCCAATGCCCTTTTGAGCATTAATTTTCGGTTATGGGTTGGAATGACGACACTCACAACAGGCATCATGTACGCTGCTCCAAAAGCTCTTGGCAAATTGACACTAAACGCTGATTTAATTTTTTGATATCATATCGCTCTTCAACGTGCTTGCGCCCCGCATGACCCATCTGGGCCCAAACTCTCGGATTTCGTATTAAATATTCTAATTTATCGCATAGGGCCTGGGCGTCCCTTGCAGGAACAAGATACCCAGACTTGTTATCGCTCATCACTTGAGAAACGCTTCCAACATCAGTTGCCACAACCGGCAAACCTGTGGCTTGCGCCTCCATCAGCACCACAGGAAGGGCTTCAGCAATACTGGGCAATAAAAATAAATGTGATTCACCTAAAATCCTGATCACCGCATCCTGTGTTTGGGACCCCAAAAAAAAGACCTTAGCTTTCATTTGCAGCTTTGGGGCCATGGCTTCTAATTCTTGCCTGTCAGGACCATCACCTAAAATATAATATTCAATATTTGTCAATGACCGTTCATCAATCAACCGGTGGATTGCCTCAAGACCATAAAACAACCCTTTTTCCTTAATCAATCGACTGATGGTCAATATCTTAATAGCTCCTTTGAGAGGCATGCTTCGCGTAAAAAAAGGAAAACGCCCCAGATCAATGCCCACTGGATGTGTATGAACCTTTTCAACTGGCGCTCCAAAAGCAACCAAATGTTTATAGTTGTAATCACTGATACTTAAATAACAATCCCCTTGTTTAAAAAGTGGAGTATATATTTGCCCTCCCTGTTCAATCCCCCGACGGATATCGTAACCATGGAACATGGTCACCAATTTTCCATGAATGCCTAATTCTTTCATTAAAGCCACAAAATTCCCATTTGGCCCGTAATGACAAAGGATGATATCAATTTTGCCTATAGCTAAAAATAACATCGACTTATATAAATAATTCAGCGATAAAGCCTCACGACCATATTTAAAAAAATTTAAAGAATTCCAAACGACTTTTGGATTGCGATAACCGTAACGGAGAATTAGTAATAACCCCCAAAACACACGGTTGAATTTATTTTGATCACGGTCATTATGATAGTACGTCTTCTTTAAAAGATCGTATTTACGGATATCATCATGAAAATCACGGTCCTCTGGACGGGCAGCAGAAAAAATGACAACATCATGCCCTAAATCAATCAATCCGGTGATTTGATTGAGAATAAAAGTTTCTGACACCGATGGGAATGCATCGAGTACAAAAACAAAATTCATGCCGACTATAGACCTTTCCGCCATATGCCCACTGAAACAAGGCGCCATAATAATTTAGGATCTGTCTTTAACAAAGCGTTGTACCCTTCATGGGAGTACAACTTAGGGAATGCCTGTGAACACTCTTGCAAGAAAGGAGTGAAAACCTTGGCATTATTCTGAAAATAATCTGCAAAAGGAAATTGAAAACCCATTTTTTGCCTTCGCCAGATGATCTTGGAAGGCAGATAAGGTTCCATGGCTTTGCGCAGGATATATTTTGTCCAGCCATTACGGAATAAGTAGCTAATAGGTAGCGATAAACCAAATTCGACGATGCGATAATCCAATAAAGGAAAACGATGTTCAATAGGTATACCCATCGTAAAATGATCACTGCTACGCATATAAAATGGCAGCAGGGCCACTGAAAAATGAAAACGCCTCTGTTGATCAAACGATAACTTGTCATATTGGTCGTGGCAATTTAACGCGGTCGTCATCACATCAAAATGTCGCCCCTTAGACATTGGCTCTTTTAAAATAAATCTTTTAAATAAAGCACGAAAATAATTTTCAAAGGTACTTTTGGCTTTATTAAACGTTTTATACCGCCGGCAAACTTCATACCAATCAGCTTTTAAATAGGAAAAAGTATTCTCTGCCCTCCACTCTTGATAAGCCTTGGGCCAAAAACTCGCTTCATACCCAGCCAATACCTCATCACCGCCAGCACCGGTCATCACCACCTTCACCCCTTGGGATTTCATCGTTTTTAGCATTTCGTAATGGGTGTAGGCATTAGGATTGTCAAAGGGTTCTTCCATTAGCCTCGAAAATGAAGTGTGGTCACGGACAAAATTATCTTCCACATGCTCAATGACCCGGTAATCCAAAGAATATTTCTCTAAAATAGAACGTGCAAAAGGCTCTTCATCAGCCCCTTGTATTTTAGCGGTATAGGTCGTAATTTTATTCTTATTTAATAACGCTCCAGCAGCCACGACCGAGGAACTGTCCAATCCACCGCTTAACTCAAAAGCGATCTTCACATCTGCCCGCAGGCGAATATCCACCGCATCAAAAAAAAGGGATCGAAATTTCTTAATGGCTTCGGGGAACGAAATATCTGTTTCTTGGAGTTTCTGGGAGGGGAAATCCCAATACCTCTTCACAGAAGCTTGTGCTAACACACTCTGTGATTGGGACAAACGCATGGCACACCCTGCAGGGACAGATTTTATATCTGTATAAAACGTCGATTGCTCAATATCTTTAAATCCAGTTTGGGCAAAGCCGAAAATCGCATCCTCATTTAATTGGGCCTTTTGACCTTCAATGTCAATGAGGGGCTCTATATAACTTGAAAAATAGACGCCCTTTGGCGTTTGACGATAGTAAAGCGGGGCCACTCCCATCCGGTCACGCGAAAAAACCAGCGAGCGGCTCGCATTGTCATATAACGCAACTGCCCAAAAGCCATTCATTTTCTTCCATAATTCATCTTTCCATTGGGCATAACCCTCAATCAAAACTTCAGTATCACAGTTGGTATGAAATCTTATGCCTAAAGACAACAATTCTTTACGCAGTTCAATATAGTTGTAAATCTCACCATTAAAAATGCCGGTAATCGATTGATCAGCACTCGAATAAGGCTGATGCCCTTTCGAGCTCAGATCCAAAATGGCATAACGCGAATGAAGTAACGTCACATCACCTTTAAGTTTGGCACTATGAATATCCGGCATTTGATAATGCAAGGCAGGATGAGTATAGTCGGTTTTGTAGCTTTGAAACTTTCCTGTTGAACGGGAAATTAAACAAACACCCTCGTCATCCGGACCGCGACGTCGAATGGAGCTTAAAAAACCATTAATAAGTCCCATGGAGGGAGCGATTTCATCTTTTAAACAGTACCCCGCAATACCACACATAAATATTTTCCTTATAAATTGTTCGGCTTTGTTAACCCAGAACGACGACGAAGAAACAGGGAATATTACCGCACATAGATCAAACCCCGATCAACCTTTTAATACGCCACTTGAGCCTTTTCCATTTTGGAATAAAACGATCTCGGACTTTTTGCACTTGGCTCTGCACCTTTTCTTCTCCATGAACTCCTGTCAGGCTTTTCTCATGCAATCGATAATAAAAAAGGATGGCGTCCATTTTCTTCATACGGAATTTTTCCCTGACCCTTAACCAATATTCATAATCTTCAACCAAAAAAGCTTCCTGATTATAATCACCGATAGTTTCATAAACTTTCCGACGCCACAAGCGGCAAGGGCCAATACAATTATCTATGTCCAAATGATCGGGGTTTTCCACGCGCCCCGCCTTCAAATGATTACCGTCTTTGTCGATCACCTGATATTCGGTATAAACAAAATCAATCTCCGGATGACGGTTTAATTCCAAAACCATTTGTCTGATGGCATCAAGATCAAAATAATCATCATCTGATGCCCAGGCCAGAAAATCTCCTGTAGAAACAGAGAATCCATGATTAAGTGCCGTAATATGCCCTTGATTCTTTTCAAATCGAATAAGATGCATGCGCTCATCCTTAAAACTATTTATTATGTCGACGGTGTTGTCCGTTGAACCATCATCAATGATAATAAGCTCAATATTACGGTAAGTTTGATTAAGGCAGCTTTCAAGGGCCTGGCGGATATATTTGGACCCATTAAATGTGGGAAAAACAATAGTGACTTTCGGCTCAAATTTTTTATCCTCTTTCATTGCCAATACTTCTTTGTAATACCCTGCTTCAAGCTTATCAATTTTCCCTGCCTCAAAACACTCAACACTTTTCCGGGCATTCTTCTTTAAATTTATCCTTAAATTTTCATCAGCGCATGCCCTTTTAATAGCGTCGGCTAACGCTCGCGGATTTTCGTAATCACGAACAAGCAGTCCATTTTCAAAATCGACTATATATTCATTCATCGGCCGTATATCAGAGGTGACAACAACAGCCCCACAAGCCAGTGCTTCAATAAAAACAATGCCAAACCCTTCATCAAGGCTTGGGGTACACATGCAATCACAAAAGGAGTAATATTGCGGAAGCTCTTGATTAGGGACACTATCGATAAAAAAACACTGATCTTGGACACCCTCTTTGATCATGATGTCCTGATAGGGTTTCTTGTCCCCTAAACCCACTGCGATCACACCGTAATCTTTCCCCAAAAACTTTAATGCCTTGATTAGGGTATCCAAATTCTTTTCTGGGCTTAATCTACCGACGAAAAGTATTTTATACTTAGAAGGAAACTGTTTCCCCCAATCTCTTTGTTCTGCTAGTGGGATCGGACGCATGACTTGAAAATCCACACGGTCTGGCAAAATCCACGCACGGTCTTTCTTTTTAAATTTCTCTGTAACTACTTCTTTAACAATCAGGGAAGTACAGAAAACAATGTCCGCGTCCTTAATCGCATCATAAATACGCTCATGTCTTCTATCATGCACGGAAACAATCACCGGCACGCCATCAACCTTATTCTCACATGCAAAACGGGCTGCCCAGTTACCGCCATAAGCCCTAACAACATCAATCTTTAAATCTTTGATCCTCTTTTTTAATTCCTTCGCGGGCGTATGAATTACCTTCATGCCGAGCCACTCTGACCGGTCCTTTTCCATGGGGGATAATAAATAGACCTCGTCAAAGAATTGGCAGGGATTGTAATAATTCTTGACCCATTCTTCGTAATGACCTTTTTTAAAATACTCTTCGATTAAATCACTGGGGATAACAGCCAATCTTTTCATGGTTGATTTCTTAAATCATTGCTTCTTGTGATCTTGTCCATCGGTGAGGAAGTTCAATTAAAGATCTTTGAGGTTTGGCATCTGTCCATAAGACTTCCAAAGCGTCAGGATGTTCATACAATCGGACCAAATTCATACGATTCTCCGTATACAAACAGATCACACAGGTATAAACCCCCACCGGAATGTATAGACAATCAATGGATACTTCAAAATAGCCTTGGTTACGCAGTTGATCGACTTCAAGCCCGTCATATCCGGAATGCAGACTAAAAATATAGTCCGTGCTTGATACGATCGTAAATCTTGGGTCATTGTGCCTAAAGGTAATGCCTATACTGGGATTTCGGACCGCATCTTTGAAATAATAAAAAAACCTGATCTTAACAGCATCACCTGATTTGAATTGTCTTTGAGCCCTACCTTCTTTATCTAAAAATAATACCTTTGTGATCCCTTCCGAATCGAAATTATTGCCGGATTTCTTGTTCAAAGGCTTTTCTTCGTTTTTAACATCATCTAAATATTGACCAATCACATCTAAAGTATTCCCCAGTTTCAACATCTTACCTTTTTTAAGATACACGGCCTTCTGGCAAATGCTCTCAATGGCATACCTGTCATGCGAGACGAAAACAACGGTACAACCATTCTTAAGTATACTGTTGGTGATAAATTTAAGGCATTTATAGTGAAATTTGATGTCTCCGACGGCCAAAACTTCATCTATCAATAAAATATCTGGCCTGCAATGGATGGCTATTGCAAATCCAAGCCTCACGTACATGCCGCTGGAGTAATACTTGACCGGAGAATCCAAAAAATCACCGATATCAGCAAAATCAACAATGGAATCAAAATTCTGATCAATTTCTTTTTTGGTCAATCCCAAAATCGCGCCATTAATATAAATATTTTCACGGCCGCTCAGCATAGGATGAAAACCAGCACCCACCTGGATCAAAGCGCCTACCCTGCCTTGGATCGTAATGCTTCCTTTATCTGGCATAAAAATGCCATTAAGCATCTTTAGAAGAGTTGTCTTGCCAGAGCCATTGGGCCCTATGATCCCAAAACTTTCACCGCGTTTTATTTCAAAATCAATACCCTCAAGCGCCCAAAATTCATCTGGACGTAAACTCGCCGAAACAGGCATAATTCCTATTGTGCTATTAAGAACGTCCATGCCTCCGTAATACATGGATTTTGTCAGACTCTTACAAAATTTCTTGCCCGCACCTTCAAAGCGTATGGCTATATCGTTCATATATCCTCTGGAGAATTTTAGATATCATTAAGAATTTTATATTGGAATTCATTGTCCCAAATAAAAACGATCTCTAATAATGGGGAATGCGTATACCAGTGTTTTTGCAAAATCCTGGATAGTTTAGGCATTTGACCTTCCTGGCCTTTATACCACTCCTCATCATTGAGCAGCATATCAAAGGGATTTGTGCCTTCATCCATCCTGTAGCTGTTTTTTTCTCTATCATATTTAGGAGGAGAACCAAAAGGAGTTTGCTCGAAAGATCTTTTACGGAAAAAGAATAAACAATTCTTACGGTCCATCACGAGCCATTGATGATACGGCCGTCCAAAGATCTGTTCGGCAAAAAAAGAGGGCGTAATAATGACCCCTGCCTTGGCAATGCGCATCATTTCAGAACAAGCCGTGGCAGGATCATCAAGATGTTCAAACACGTGATGACTATAGGCAAAATCAAATTCTTTATCTTTAAACGGTAATGGGGCATCAATACGCGTGTGAAAAAACTTAACCCCCTTCTCTTCGAATTTTTGGGTATCAATCATGGAATCGTTGCTGCCCCGTTGGTCGGGATCGATATAAAAATCAACGCCAACCCGAGCACCCGCTATTGGATTATTGCCGCAACCCAGGTCAATGATATTATCAGTTTGTTTTAATCTTTTTTTCAAATCCACCCATCGAGGATCAATTTCTTCTTGCTGCATTTAAATCCTCTCCGGAATTTTAGTTTCCACCAAATGAAAAACACGCCATGACATCAAAAATATAAGCAAAGAAATAACGGAAGAGACCTCATAATACAATGGTTGATGAATTGAACCATCAGCAATAAGTTCCCTTGGCGCATTGATTAAGGGGGATAAAAAATTGAGCTTAAGCAATAAAAAATGTTTAGCAGGTACCGGATATAGCACCGGCGTCAAAAACATCAAAAACATCAGCAACAAAGAAACAATATTACCAATATCGCGCATAACACCATTAAGCAGGGATAACATTAAGGATAAACCGATCGTCAAGAACGCCAACGGCAAAAGCACAAACGGGAAGAAAATAATTTTCCAGGAAGGGGTAAACTTAAAAACAAAGAAAAAAATAAGGATCAAAACGAATTTAATAAGAAACTCAAAAATACTTTGTGCCATTGAGGCAATGACAAGCACTTCCCTAGGGAAATTAATTTTAGTGACCAAATCCCCTGCGCCAACCAAACTATTAGCGCCGGAATTCAAACCCGTCGCGAAAATTTGCCAAACTGATAAGCCAATAAGTGCATACAAAGGATACGGCATGGACGTCTGCCGGATATGCAAAATACCCGCATGATTGAGGTACATAAAGGTGCCGATTGCCACAAAAGGCATCATGAGGCACCAAAAATTGCCTAAAAGCGACTGTTTATATTTTGCAGATAAATCACGGGCAAACAAACACCAAATGAGTTCACGAAATTCGAATAATTCCTGGAACATTTCTTTCCAGATCTTAATGCCCTGTTTTAAATGCTTATTTGGTTGATACACACGGACTTTTTCCATCATCCAATTCCTTGGCCAAGATTCTTATTCGAATTCAAAAGAAACTGGGCGTTACGCAGATATGATTTTTGTTCTTCTGGATCTTTGGAGGGTGCCGTTACTATTATCGCCTTCTCCAAATATGGGATGACCATGACCATACCGGCTAAGAACCAGTAAGGTTCCATGATACGGATAATGATAAATGTATTGGCTGAAACAGCATGAAAAATCATTCCCACATGGGCCGCCAAAAAACCAACGGCCACGCCTTTATATAAAGGATTTTTAGCTGTTTTATAAATCTTAAGCACCTGGCGAAAAATGACCATTAAAAGTAAAACAAAAGCAAACAAACCCACCAATCCTGTTTCAACCAGGACCTTAATGAATTGCCCGTCAACGAACCGTGTGCCTGTCAAACCGTACCCCAAAAATGGCTGCCTAGTCCATTGTTGAAATAATTCGATCCAGTCATTAATACGTGCTGAAGGAGAAGCTCCCAAAGAGACACCCAAAACTTTAACAGTCGGGATGTTTTCCTGATATTCAGGGGTCACCGCAGAGACCAAACGTTCCATCACATAATCCGGCTTAAAAGCTAAAAATAGAATTACAAAAAGGGTCAGGATAGCGACAAGGAGTGTTTTGGTGAAAAATTTACTAAAAAATATCAGGGTCACGTACATCGCCATAATGGCCCCATACGAGGCACGGGACAGTGTATGCGCAAATGGTACCAAGGTAAAAACAGCCAGGAGCATTAACGGCCATTTCCACTGGCGCAAATCAGCTTGAGTCAGGATTCCCAGTAAAACACCAAGCATTAGAACCTGGTACCCACCGAGTGTATTGGGTTCGCCGCCTCCGTGTTGAAAAGGAGCAGATACACGTTCCACATGGCCGATTTGGAAAAAAGCATAGATATCAACGATCACAAAAACAATCAGAAATATTTTTAAAAAATTCCGAAACTGTCTTTCATTTTGAATGATACTGCTGCTCAGATAAAAAACGATAAAATATTCAATGTACTTAAACACAAAAAACAAGCCCTTGATGGGGGTCACATTGCCGATGATCATCCCTTTGAGGGTCGCTATGGTAAAAACGATGCAATAAAAAAGAATGAACCGGTTGACGGGCATGTGCCGGATAAAGGTAAGGCCCTTGCTCACGGCAATACGCGCCAACCATCCGAGCAGAAAAAAAACGATTAACAAATCCTCTATACGGATGGTGATGTCCTGCTGCTTTGAAAATCCTCCCAGGTCAAGCTCAGGAGAAAGCAGCATGGCGATGATGAGCAGGCCCATGGCCCAGTCACTATGCGTGAAGGCTAAAATGAATAAAAAAAAACTAGCGATGACCAAAAGTGGGGCGTATGGATAAATGGAAATGGTCATGCCTAGGCACAGGCATAATAGAATGACACCAGCCATAAACAGACCCGGACCCAAGACCTGATTTCCTTTTGTGTTGACCAGATACTTAAACATTTAAACTTTGATTATCTTTCTTGTTTTGAAATTGCTTGGTCAATTTCTGGATAAAATTCTCATTTTTCTCAGGTTTCTCTCCATAATAGCGGTAACTGAAAGCGGAATACCCCACCTGCGCTTCGGTTTTAATATTATTAAGGATAATGCCCATTAAATTGGCCCTGGCTTTAAGCAAATTAGATTTGGCCATTTTCAAAACTTCTTTAGGTGTCTGCCCTACTTTATAAATAAGAGCAACACCATCCACACGGTCACAAATAGTCACGGCATCAGGAACGGCCATGACCGGAGAACAATCAATAATGACGACATCAAAATTGGCCTTCAAATCCCTTAACAATTGGTCAAAGGCCTTGGAGTTCAAGAGCTCCGAAACATTATCCACAGCCCTGCCCGAGGTGATAATACTTAAATTATCTATACCAGGAATTTGGAGCAGATCATCAATGCCTAAGCCTCCGATTAAAATATCCACTGAAGTATTAAGGGCTTTCGTCCACGTAACATTACCCATCAAAATATCGGACAACCCAGGCTCCCGGCTTAATCCGAATGCTTTGTAATCCGTCGGACGACGCATATTGGCGCCCAGCAAAAGCGTTTTTTTACCCAATTGGGCCATGGAGATCGCGGTATTACAGACTGTCAAAGATTTCCCTTCTTGCATATCAGAACTGGTAAAAAGGATCGACTTAACGTTCTTAGTTTTCATTTGCTGCAGCAAATTTGAACGCAACATTTTATAACTTTCCGCGGGCCATGACTTAGGGTTCGAAATGGTAATAAGCCTCGCCCTATGCTGGCGTAATTTTTTATCTGGTTCATCAATGGCTTCCTCGGAGGTGGACAAAACATACTCACCGCCTATATGCGGGATAATCCCTAAAATAGTTAAATTAAGCTCTTGTTCCACATCATGAATGGTGCTGATGGAAGAATCTACGCTCTCTTTGATAAATGCAAAGACCATGCCCAACAATAATCCCACGGCACATCCGACCAAATAGTTAATCAATTCATTGGGTTTCACCGGCCTCTGCGGGACCTCCGCCGGAGACACAACCATGACCACATCATCAATGACCTTGGCTAAATTTAACCTGGCTTCATCACGCTGCTGAATCAGACCGTCATAAGAATTAAGGAGCCTGTCCACATTGCGTTTGAGCCCCAAATATTCCACCTGATTCGACGATAATGACCCTGAATCTCCATAAAATTTATTCACAATACGGTAAAGGACTTCTTTGCGCGTTTCTAAAAAAAGTTTTTTGACGGCCAAGGCCAGATCTCTTTCTAGTTCAGGAGTGACCGGCTCTTGAAGGTTGGCTTTTAACTCATTGACGATCTTACCCTTGACCTCATTAATGGTCTTGTCCTGGGCAATGACCATCGGGTGTTTTTCGGTATAATCAATCAAAAGCAAAAAACGATCAAATTCAAGTTCCAGGAGCCGGCGTTTCAATCCAACAAAAATATAGTTCCCTGAATCATCCGCCGTCATTTTATCAAAAATATTTCTGGTCTCTTCCTGGGAGGACATGTCTTCAAAGGCCTTTAATTCATTATCAATTTGAAGCATTTGGCTTTCGAAATCAAAGGTGCCTTGAATGGTCATACGGTCTAAGGTTTCTTTGATCTTGGGTGTTACTTCAAAGACCTTCTCATTTTCATTGAATTTTTGCAGTTCGTTTTCTTGCTCGGCTAATTGCTTACGGTATTCCTTCAATTGTTGGTCGATATAATTGATCAAGGCCTGGTTTTGCCTTTTCCTGCCATTGATATTCTCCATGCCATAAACATCAGCAATGGCCGTGGCCATGAGCGCTGCTTTTTTAGGATCACTGGAACTCGTGATAATATTTAAAATATCGGTGCCGTGGATTTGTTCAACCGTCACATACTCACGGTATTTTAAAGCCAGGACGTGCAGTGCCTTTTCACGTTCGTCCGGGTCAGATGGCAGGACTTCTAATTTCTCAGCCACTTTTTTGAGAACCGGAAGGCTGGTGATTAACTGTATATCAGTGGTCAGATTATCCGTTTCCGCCCCCACATCCACCGGAGCGCTTGCACCCTGCTCCGGTGAACTTAAGGTCAACATCGGCTGGTGCCGTTCAATTTTTAATTCTAATTCAGCCTGGTAGATGGGAGTCTGTAATTTAGTAAAAATGACGGTTGATATCATGACTAACGCAAAGATGGTCAGGATCGTACCTTTCCTTTTGCGCATGATCCGCCAGTACTCTGAGAGTGTTAATTCGTAATTTTCCATATTTACTGAATAGGATATGTGGTGCTTGATGAACTTGATGATTGTTTTATTATTGTCGCTCCACCTAAGGTGTAGTAATCCGTGATATAGTTAAATACTTTGCTGATAAAATTATCCGCATCAAAGAACATGGAGTTGGGCACATAGATCAAATCATTAGGTTTAACGATAATATTGTCGCTACGGTCCCCTTTAAGCATCATTTTTTTCAAATTAAGACGAAGGATCTGGGGTTTATCCTTGCCTCCACGCATGACCAAAACATTGGCTAAATTAGCCCGATGCTGGTCGTAGCCCGCCTTGATAACGGCATCCATCAAGGACAGGTCTGGTTCAAGTGTAAATACCCCTGGCCCAGCTGCACCCATCACAATGTATTTTCCCGTTGTATTGATCTCTACAGCCAATTCAGGGTCCCGGATATAGTCCATTAATTTTTCATTTAAGAAACTTCTGGCCTCTCCCCTGTTTAATCCGGAGACCTTAACATTCCCGATCAAAGGCATGGCAATTTCACCCTGGCCATTGACTTGATAAACATTGCTGGCCACCTCACCCCTATCTTTATAATCCACCTTCAATGTATCACCTGAAACGATGATGTACCGGGTGTCTTCATCACCAGTGATAATGGTCATTTGCTGGTCAATTAACTTCTTCTCTTCCACCAGAGCAGCATCATCATCTTTGTTGTTGTCCGGGGACGAGTTTTTTTCCGCAAGGCTGTGAAGGTCAATAGCCCTTTCTTCAACACTAAGGTCTTGATAATTGACTGAGGCTTCGGTCTTAAAACCCATGCACAATAAGATCAAAATAAGGATAAATGTCGGTTTCATAATAAGGAAAATGCGGCGCGAAGCTCCTTTTCTTCATCAGGTTCGACAGGACCATTAATATAAACCAGGTGATCATTCAACAAATTAATAATTCTACCTTCTTGCTGGGCTTGCTTTTCTGTATTCATCAACACCCGTAAAATAGAACGGGTCGGGAATTTCGGGTTGGCAGCGATCACCACCCCCACTTCACCGGTATTGATACGGACCAGGCTACCGACGGGATAAATGGATATAAACTCCACGAATTTCTTGATTATTTTCTTTTCAAAAATGATGTCTTTTTTCATGATCAGCATTTTAATAGCTGCATAAGGGCTGAATTCGCCACGGAATGCACGGGTGTGTGTCAAAGCTTCAAAAACATCACACAATGAAACTATTTTTGCTAAAGCAGAAATATCTGCTCCTGATTTTCCTTTTGGATATCCTTGTCCATTGACGCATTCGTGTATATCTAATATCCCCTCCAATACCCTGGGAGAAAAATAAGATTTGAAAATATCCGCAGATTTTTGAGGATGTTCATTGATGCTCTGTGTCTCCTGCGATGTTAAGGTGGTATTTTTCTTAAAGAATTCCATGTAATCTTTCATGCCGAAATCGTGTCCAAAAGCGCAGAAAGCTACGTCCTGAATTTCTTCTTTTGAAAGACCAAGGCTTGTGGCAAAAGCAACGGAAAGCACCACATTATTAACAATATGACCGTAAATATAATTGTCCCTAGAATTCGTATAAAAATATAACAACAGGTCATTATAAAGATTTTCCTCAAAAGCATTGATGACAGAAGCGATCGTTGCTTCAATCCGTTCTTTGTCGATCTTCTCATTCATCGAAGAACGAACGGTATCAGTTAATTCTTGGTATAGTTTCTCTAACATGGTTTCAAACCCCGGACCAAACAACCGGCTCTAAATTAGAATCCTTGATCACTTTTTTGATAAGGGTATCATCAATGATTTTCTTTTGCTGAATATATCCTTCTAACAAAGCCAGGTCACAAATACCATTAATGACCCGAGGGATCCCACCGCAGGAACGATAAATAAGTTTTTTAGCCGGGGCATCAAAAATTTCCTTTACTGCACCAGCAATTTTTAAACGATGGTCTAAATAACGCAAGGTGTCCTGTTCATCCAAAGGATTTAGATGATAATCAATAATCAAGCGCTGCTTTAATTGAGGGAGCTCTTTTAACCGCTTGCGCACCTCAGATTGGCCGATGAGGATCAAGGTCAA
>Ga0206857_1130_pt1 | contig 14840 bp, 11 predicted proteins | sample Alteio_BWOrgCont_49_FD_152865 | JGI IMG/M metagenome (GOLD analysis project Ga0206857, IMG submission 152865) | Enriched cells from forest soil in Barre Woods Harvard Forest LTER site, Petersham, Massachusetts, United States -... | ecosystem: Environmental > Terrestrial > Soil > Temperate forest >...
ATTCCCGCTTTCCATTTTTGCCCTTGACTTTTTATTGAAGAGAGATAAAGGCCTTATATTTCCTTATGGCAAATTGATTCTGGAAAAGGTGCCGATTTTTATTCTCTCTGTTTTAGCCGGTTGGGCAGCGTACGTAATGGCCAAACAAGGTGGCTCTATAAGTTCGTTTAAGGTATTTACACTATCTCAGCGGCTTATGTTCGTCGGGTACAACTTTATGATGTATTTCGTGAAGGCATTTGCTCCTGTTCATTTGTGTTCTTTTATTCCGTATCCCAATACAAATGCTGATGGCAGCCTTCCTGCAATATTTTATTTTTCACCGTTAATAGCGGTTCTTATTCCTGCTATTCCTTTGTTTCTTTCTTATAAAGCCGGAGAAAATTATTTCCGTGTAACGCTTTTCGGCTTTGCGTTTTATTTCTTCAATGTTGTTTTTATTCTCCAGTTTATATCGGCGGGTGCGACTATAATGTCGGAGCGATATAGCTATGCGCCATATATAGGGATAGTATTTATGGTGGTGTATTATTTGTTTGTTGTAATAGATAAAATACCGACACTGAAATTTCCCGTTATTGCACTTGTGATGGGTATTTCGGGTGCATTGGCGTATTTGTGCTACGACCGAACAAAAGTTTGGCACAATACAAAAACCTTGTGGCAGGATGTCATTGCAAAATACCCGTATCGTATTCAAACGTCGTATAAAAACCTGGGTAATTATTATGCCGACCTGGGCCCTACTAATCCTGTTTATTACGACAGTGCATTCACAAACTATGAAACACTTGTAAAGATAAAAATGGCTGATGCCGGTACATGGAGCAATATTGCCAACATTTACGGATTGAGGAAACAATTCGATAGCTCTCTGATTGCATACAGTATGTCCTTGAAACTTGATAGCAATAACTTCGATGCTCACCTGGACAGGGCAATTACCTATTCTATGATGAAGCAATACGACAAGGCCCTGGAGGATTATAATTATGCATATAAGATGCAATCGAATTCTGAAAAACTGCTGGAAAATAGGGCAAGCACCTACCTGGAAGCAAAGCAATATGACAATGCAGTAAAGGATTATACAGCACTTATCAAAATAAATCCTGATGTACCTATGACATTCCTTAACCGGGGCGCAGCGGAGTTCGATGCGGGAGATTATAAAGCTGCTTTATCAGATTTTAATTACTACAAGGGCATTGACCCTAATAACCCTCAATGCTTATACAATATTGCCGTTAGTTACGAGAAACTGAAAGATTACAGGGCAGCGTTGAGTTTTGCTTTACTGGCGCAGAAGGCGAAATTTAATGTTACGCAGGAATATCTCGATTTCCTGAAAAAGCAGATTGACCATCCTTCGAAATAGTTATGCTAGAAGAAGTAAAAAAGTGTGTAAGTGTACTTCGCGAGGGTGGCACAATATTATATCCTACTGATACAATATGGGGAATAGGATGCGATGCTACTAATGAAGAAGCAGTAAGTAAGGTATTTGATATAAAGCATCGCCCTTCTTCCAAAAGCATGATAATTTTAGTGGCGGAGCCGCATCAAATAAGTTTTTATGCCGATGTTCCGGTGGTTTCGAAGGAATTAGTGGAGTATAGTGAGTTACCGCTTACAATAATCTACCCTAAAGCCAAAGGCATTGCCAAATCGCTGATTGCTGAAGATGGCTCTATTGCTATACGCGTAGTGAAAGATGAGTTTTGCAAAATGCTGATACATGCCTTGCGGAAACCATTGGTGTCAACTTCTGCGAATATCAGTGGCGAACCTGCACCGGTTATATTTGATGAGATAGATGAAGCAATAAAGAATAAAGTGGATTACGTAGTGAATTTAAGGCAGCACGAAACAAAAAAGAGCCCTCCTTCGCGCATAATTAAAATAGAAATGGACGGTACAATTGAAATAATAAGAAAGTGAGCAACGGGCAGAATACGAATGATACATTGATGCACGGTGCCCTCACGCACCCTGTATTTACGGTAGTGTCGGAAGTGGCTGATGAAATGGGAGTAGAGGCCTATGTCGTTGGTGGTTTTGTACGCGATGCTATTCTTTATCGCCCTTGTAAGGATATTGATATTGTAGTAGTAGGAAAAGGTATTGACCTTGCCCTGAATGTGGCTGCAAAACTGGGCGACAAACAGGTGAATGTTTTCAAGAATTTCGGCACGGCACAACTGGTTTATGAAGATTACGATATTGAATTTGTGGGAGCCAGGAAAGAATCATATAACCGCGATTCGCGCAAGCCTGTTGTGGAAGATGGTTCACTGGACGATGACCAGAAGCGCAGGGACTTTACCATTAATGCCCTTGCCATAGGGTTAAACAAAAAGAATTACGGCGTTCTTCTTGACCCGTTTAACGGACTGCAGGATATTGAAAACAGAATAATACGAACACCTCTTGAGCCGGATATAACCTATAGCGACGACCCTTTGCGTATGATGCGTGCCATTCGTTTTGCTGCCCAGCTCGATTTCCAGATTGAGGCAAAGTCATTTGAATCGATTATTAAGAATAAGGAAAGAATAGAGATAATATCGAAAGAAAGAATAGCTGAAGAATTGAATAAAATGATAATGGCTGATATTCCTTCAATTGGGTTCAGCCTGTTGTTCGATTGCGGCTTACTGCACCTTATCTTCCCGGAAATGGTTGCGCTATACGGAGTAGAGATTATTAACGGAATGGGGCACAAAGATAATTTCTATCATACATTACAGGTATTAGATAACCTTTCTCTGCGTAGTAAAGATTTATGGCTCCGCTGGGCCGCCGTGCTACATGATATTGCTAAACCTGCTACCAAGCGCTTCGATCCTAAAGTAGGGTGGACGTTTCACGGTCATGAGGACAGGGGCGCGCGTATGGTCCCTAAAATATTTGCAGAATTGCGCTTGCCATTAAATGAAAAGATGAAATATGTGCAGAAAATGGTAATGCTCCATTTACGCCCCATAGTGCTGGCACACGATACCGTTACTGATTCAGCTGTGCGCAGATTACTTGTAGATGCCGGAGATGATATAGATGACCTTATGCTGTTATGTGAAGCTGATATAACTACCAAAGATTTTGGCAAGCAAAAAAAATACCTGAGGAACTTTCAATTAGTTCGCCAGAAACTGAAAGAAGTGGAAGAGAAGGACAACCTGCGTAATTGGCAACCACCGGTAAGCGGAGAGGATATTATGCAATGTTTTGGAATCGGGCCATCGTTGCAGGTAGGCATAATAAAAGATGCAATTCGTGAAGCGGTGCTTGAAGGTATAATCCCTAACCAGCGGGAAGCTGCCTATAAGCACATGATAAAGCTGGGCACTGAAATGGGCCTTACGCCTATACAGAAGCCCTGATTCGCAAGTTCTTATTTCACCGACGTTTTCTGCTCTTTACCGACCTTAAAGGTTTTATCGCCTATTTACGTTAACTATAAGTAATAAGGCAGTGTAAGTTTGAATCAAAATTACAAGAAGATGAAAGAAATAAGAACCGAAATAAATATAAAAGCCCCGATAGAGAAAGTCTGGAAGATACTTACCAACTTTAGCGACTACCCTAACTGGAACCCCTTTTTAAGATGGCTGCATGGCAATGTGGCAGTGGGAAATAAAATAGCTGTAAGAATAACCCCACCTGGGGCGAATGGCATGACTTTTAAACCCAATGTACTGAAGTTTGATGCAAACAGGGAATTCAGATGGCTCGGGCATTTATTTATTCCCGGCCTATTTGATGGTGAGCATATTTTTGAACTTACCGATAATGGAAACGGCACAATAACATTCGTTCAGCGCGAGCAGTTCAAAGGAGTATTCATTCCTTTTTTCAGGAAGATGCTCGATGTAAACACCAAGCAGGGCTTTGAGGCAATGAACGATAAACTGAAAGAGAAAGCCGAAGAATAACTTATTCTACTACTACCTTGTTTATTGAAACAAGGTGGTTCTGTTCGTCTGTGACCCTTACGAAATAAACTCCGTTTGCAAGGGCACCTTTCGAAAGTTCATATTGCATACCATTGCATTCAACTGTAAACAACTGCTTGCCGGTAATATCCAGGACATCTAGATAATGCTTCCCCGCTGTACCAAAACTAATAGTCGCTGATTCATTGAATGGGTTAGGGTATATGCAGGTCCTTTCTTGTGTAGCTGTTATATTATTTATAGCTGTCGGTCCGCCAAGTACTATAAGGCTGCCAAACTGAGGTAACTGCCCGTTAACGCCATTGAAATATGTATCAACACTATCTTTATTTGTTGCCGTATTAAACTGAAATATAGCGCCATTGTCTCCTGGGCCGCCCGAGTTGGTCATGCCATATAACAAGCCATTAGGTGCTTGTACCATAGTACCAATAGGAAGGTATGCCCCTTGTTTTGCACTGTCAAAACTTGTAAGCAGTGTATACTTGTTGGTAGAAGTATTAAAACTGAATATCGCTCCAAGGCCCTTAGCACCACCGGCTTGTGTTGTACCATAAAGCAGCCCGTTCCATGCAACTGTTACATTTCCATAAGGCCATTGCCCATTTGCACCCGTAAAATTAACTTTAACACTGTCTTTTGCAGTAACAGGGTTATAACTGAAAAGGACACCTTTATTAGCCGAGCCGCCAATATTGGTCATTCCATATAAAATGCCGTTAGAAGCTTGTACAAGGTCACCAATGGGCCATGCCCCGTTAGTTCCGGTAAGGTTCACCAATACTTTTTCTTGTCCTGTTTTAATATTAAAACTAAATAACACACCGTCATCCAATGGGCCGCCGCCATTAGTCAGGCCGTATAGAAGGCTGTCTTTAGCTTGTAACAGAGTTCCGTTTGGCCACCTGCCATGTGTGCTGTCAAAATAAAACACCACACTATCTTTTCCGGTAGTTATGTTGTACGAAAATATTACGCCATATTGTTTATGCCCGCCATTATAGGTCATTCCGTACAGTTGACCGTCAGATGCCTGTATCAGGCTACCGGTTGGAAATTCTCCGTGAATGCTATCAAAGTTGAATAAGGCATTGAATGTACCTGAAACGGGGTCGAAGTTAAATAACACACCATCGTTCTGTGTACCTGGGCCACCTTGCTGGCTCATGCCGTACAGTAAACCATCCGATGCCTTAACCAGGCTTCCATAAGGATTGGCACCATACCATCCGCCAAAGTCATATGCATCACTATCAGCAGTAGCACCGGGATTATACTTAAATATATTACCCAATGCCTTTGAGCCTCCGCCTTCAGTCATTCCCCATAAGGAGAAATTCTGGGACTTAGCTGAAAATAAATAACATAGAACCAAGGGTAGAATAAGTAAGTGCTTTTTCATGTATATGAATTTAGGCCGCAAATATCACTCAATAACAGGCAGGTTTAAAATAAAAAGGGGACAATTGTCCCCTTTCTAAATGCAGATATTTATGCATTATTACTTACTGCAATCTTTCGATTTGCAGCTTTGGTTGGTGCATTTGCTTTTATCGCAACTGCCTTTTGTGCAGCAGCTTTTGTCGCATCCGCAGTCTTTTGTACAAGCCGAACAGCAGGTATGGTCTGTTGTTTTACTGTTAGCGGTTGTTGTATTTGATTGTGCAAGAGCAGACAATGCAAGCAGCATAGCTGAACCTGCTATTACTAATTTACGTTTCATAATAAAAAAGTTTTAAAAATTGAAAATACTGTGAATTATTTAGCTTAAAAGACAAGCAGTATTTTCAGGGGGACGCCAGCAGTTGCCGGCATAATAGTAAACGTACGATTGATTAAAGAGTATAGGATATTCCTGTAGTTTTTTACTTACAAAAGTAACGGGGCTATTATCTGAAACAATAAAACCGGTGCAGCAACTATATTGCCCGAATGGGTTGCATGACATTTCCCCGCACATGCCCTTTATTGGTTTCAGGGGCTTTTTCTCTGTGCAGTGCATACAGCATACCTTAACACAACTAGTATCATTTTCCACATTAACTTCTGTAACACTTGCCCAGCTAATAATGGGTTGGAAAGTGAGAAAAGTAAATAATAATAACAGAGTACGTGCTACCGATTTCATATGGCGAATGTACATTGCCCAGCAAACAGAAACAAGTTAATTAACAAGCTTTAACAGTTTGGAACGCCCTAATACTAAATTAGTAAAACAAACTAATGTGCCTCCAGCCAGTTCTTGCCAATGCCAATATTCACATCAACCGGAACATCTAGTTTAATGGCATGCTTCATCTTGTCTTCCACCATAGGTTTCAACACGTCCATTTCTTCAGGATATGCGTCGAAAACCAATTCGTCATGTACAGTTAATACCATTTTTGAGCGTAATTTTTTATGCTCTATTTCACGGTAAATATTTATCATGGCAATCTTTATCATATCGGCTGCTGAACCTTGTATAGGCGCATTTATAGCGTTCCGCTCTGCAAAACCACGAACAGCATAATTGCGGGAATTAATATCGGGCAGGTAGCGTTTTCTTCCCATCAATGTTTCTACATAACCTCGTTCACGGGCAGATGCAATGCTCTTGTCCATATATTCTTTTACTGCGGCGTACTGAGTAAAATACTGGTTAATAATGTCTGCCGCTTCCTTACGGGGAATACCTAATCGTTGTGATAAACCGAAGGCAGATATGCCATATATGATTCCAAAATTCACCGTCTTGGCATTACGGCGCATTTCAGGTGTTACAGAATCTAATGCAATGCCATAAATACGTGCTGCAGTTGCAGTATGAATATCGAATTTCTGATGGAAAGCATCAATCATAGCCTTATCTCCGCTCAATGAAGCAATAATCCTTAACTCCACCTGTGAATAGTCAGCTGATAACAGCACTTTATGTGCATCGCCTGCTATGAAAGCTTTACGAATTTCACGTCCACGTTCTGTACGAATGGGAATATTCTGCAGGTTCGGGTCCTCTGAGCTAAGCCTGCCGGTAACTGCCACCACCTGGTTAAAGTTGGTATGTATGCGCCCTGTTTTGCTATCTACTAATAACGGGAGCGCATCTACGTATGTGTTCTTGAGCTTTTGAAGTTCACGGTAGTCAAGTATTTTTCCAACAACAGGATGGGCCTCTGCCAATTCAGTAAGTACTTCTTCACTTGTTGAATACTGACCCGTTTTTGTTTTTTTAACCTTATCGGTTATTTTCATTTTCTCAAAAAGCACTTCGCCAACTTGTTTCGGCGAATCAATATTGAACTCATGCCCTGCAATAGCTTGTATCTCTTTTTTCAGGTTCTCAATATCGTTTTGTAACTCACCTGAAATTACTTTCAGCGTATCCTTATTTACTTTTATGCCTGTAAGTTCCATATCTGCTAATACCTTCTCCAACGGAATCTCCACTTCGCTGAATAAGCGCATAGCTCCAATTTCTTCAAGCTTGGCCAGGAGCAGTTTGTGTAACCTGAATAATGCATCGGCACGTTCACAGCAAATCTTCATCACCTGGTCGTTCGATATCATATCCATGCTATACTGCTCTTTCAAGGGCTTGCGGGTTTCCGCACCAAATTCAGTAATGGCAATATTGAGCATGGTTGACGAAATATCGGGAATGGAATGATTGCTTTCAGGGCGAACGAGGAAATGCGCAATAAGAATGTCAAATAACTCTCCTTCAATAGCCAGGTTTTTGCCATTCAGAAATTTCATGCACTTCTTTATATCATAACCAATTTTCAGGCTCTTGCTTTCGAAAACATCCTTTAGTTTTTGCCATTCCAAATTAGAATGCGCTTCCACAAAATATGCCTCGCCTTCCTTTGCTGTAAAAGCCATACCCAGGCAATCGTGGTTTTGCAGGGCAATAAAAAATGACAGTTCTTTAGCGTCTTTTAATTTATGTCTTAAAGTGTCAATACTTTCTACCTGCTCATATTTTCCTTCAATATGTTTTGCACCTATTACCGTTTCGGTTTTTATTTCAGCAGGAGCTTCCTTGCTTTCTTCCGAAATGTTTTCTGAAGATGCAGGGGCACTGGTAGTAACTGAATTAACGCTTTCGCCCGGGAAGAAATCTTTCATTGCCCTTACTGCGAATGTTTTAAATTCTAACTCGTTAAAAACCTCGAGCAGATTTTTTTTATCAGGAGTTTGCAATTGCATTTCATCAAGGTTGAAAGGCAAAGGAACATCGCAGATTATGGTGGCCAGTGTTTTTGAAGAGGTGGCTAACTCCTTATTTTGCTCTACTTTTTCTCTTAATTTGCCTTTAAGCTTATCTGTATTTTGCAGCACATTCTCTACACTGCCGAATTCCTTTACCAGTTGCATAGCAGTCTTTTCTCCCACGCCGGGCACCCCGGGAATATTATCCACTGCATCACCCATCAGGCCCAATATATCTATCACCTGTCTGGGGCTCTGAATGCCATACTTGTCGCATATTTCTTTAATACCTAACACTTCTGCCGGCTTTCCTTTATTCGAGGGCTTGTAAATCTTCACGTGCTCAGTTACCAATTGCCCGTAATCTTTATCCGGGGTCATCATATACACACTGAATCCATGTTTCTCGGCCTCAACCGAAAGTGTTCCTATAATATCATCGGCTTCATAACCATCTTTCAGCAGCACAGGTATTTTAAATGCCTCCGCTATTTTTACTACGTAAGGCACCGACTTAATAATGTCTTCAGGAGTTTCTGCACGGTTGGCTTTATACTCTGCATGCATTTCATGACGTATGGTAGGGGCATGTGTATCGAATACTATAGCCATATGGGTAGGTTTCTCTTTCTCAAAAACCTCGAGCAACGTATTGGTGAAACCGAACATGGTAGAGGTGTTCAGCCCCTTTGATGTTACACGCGGATTAGAACTGAAAGCAAAATATGCCCTGTATATCAATGCCATAGCATCGAGCAGGAAGAGTTTTTTAGGATGGTCGGGTGTCATGATGGAATTCTAATATGTACAAAAGAAAGAAAATTTATTTGATTGAAGAAATGAGCACTGCAGAGCCTTTACATTATACATTGTTTGTTTACCCGCATGTACTGATTTATTACATAGATTTGTAAGTATATACCTTATTTATGAAAAGAATACTTGTGTTAGTTTTTGTATTGGTTGCTACTTATGGTTTCAGCCAGGATCTAAAGAAAATAACCAAAACCTTCAAAACTCCTGATGGCTGGAGTGAAGAACTTGCCAAGGACAGTGTATATGTTCCGGCATTTGGAAAAAAGACGGTTGCAGTTTGGAAGTTTGAATGTAAGAAGGTAAAGATTCAGCCGGTAGAGTTTTATATTTTCCCTTACGTACCGGCAGATTCAGCTATCATGAATCAAAAATTCATTATGTATTATGCTACCTCGAATTGTTTGGTAGCATCGAACCAGGACATAAGGCAAAATGGTATGAATTTTGCAAAAGGAAGTTATTATTTTGTAGAAAAAATGTGCCCATGCTATACAACCGGAAGTGTTGAATGCGGAACAATGGTAAGGCAAGTTACAGATTGGATGAATAATAAGGACAAAACAAAGGAGTTTTAAGTATATGAAAAAGATAATCTTTCTTTTCTCAGTGATGCTGCTCTTTGCTTTTAAGGGAGTAGATAAGAAAACTCCACCGATGCAAGCTTGTTTGTCTAACCTCGATGGTAAGGCCTATTCATATAACATTAACAGTTCAAAGCCCAATTGGAGTTTCTATTTTCTTTTTTACTGTGAAGGTGACTCTATGCGTGCTGTATTACTTGGCCCCAATTTTCAAGGCTCGGCAGGCGGATTTTTTTTTAGGTCATATGTAAATGACCTCAGCATTCAGAAGGATTCAATTAGTTTCAACTTTATACCCGGGCAGTTGTATCGTTTCCCATTTACACTAAACGATTACAAAAATTATGGCCCGCCTTATCCTGCAGGTTTTTCACAGGATAGGTTATTTTACAAAGGAATAATGAAGGGAGATAGTATTATTTCGGTGCATTGCCAGAATAAATACTATGCATGTACTGTCGATTCTATTTGCCTGAAAAAAATAAAAAAGTAGGCGTTAAAATGCTTCCTGAATAGTAAGGTAGTATTCTAGGGTATTTCCAAAGCCTACATCACCACGTACGTTAATATGATGTTTCACGTTATAGTTATAGCGTAACCCTATTCCTTCAGCATGTATGGGAATAGGAGATTCCGGAAAAACATGCGCATTACCCATTAACCCGGTAGAGCCGAATGCAACTAATGCAAACCTGCCCTTTAAATGAAACCGTAATTCTGCCTGCAAATAAGTCAGATCGTCATCGCGGTAATATCCTGTGTAATATCCGCGCATTTGTTTGCTGCCGCCCACCAATGCCAGTTGGGTAAATGGTACATCGCCCCATGTAAGTTGTGTGTGCTCGTTGGCTGCCAGCACAAGCCTGTGCGACAGGCTTTTGTACCATGAAATGTCTCCTGTTATTTTGTTGAAAGAATAAGTAGAACCCAATGCAGGTGAATTCAGATAGGATGTAGCTTTTATATACCAACCCTTCCGTGGAAAATAAATACTGTCGCGTGTGTCGTAAAGCAAATCAATACCTGCTCCGGAGCTAGCCGAGCCTTTACTGCCCAATACATTGCCCGCCTGCAATGCTCCGCCTTCAGCTGTTTTCCATATTACGTCATTTTCATAATAATAATCTACACCGGCATAAAAATGAGGCAACACTTTACGATATCCATTCATTGATATTCTAGGAAAACGCACATTATATAATTCTTTTGGTACCCTGTCAGTGCCTATTCCCCAGTAGTAGTAACTGTAATTATAATAATCTATTTCGCCTTCAAAATAATAGTTGTTATGCCATGTATAAAGTTGATATGGAACATAAATATAATCCTGGTTGTTTTGTGTATAGGCTACAAAAGCCTCTATAAGTGAATGATGTGTCATGGTATCTTCATGGCACATTTGAAAAGTTATTAACCCTCCTACACCACCCAGAAACCTGGTTTCAGGTGCATAGGAAATTACGGGGATGAATTTTGCCTGTACTTTCTTGTTTCGCGAATGCTTTACAGAATCTGTTGGAGAAGCATACAGTACATGAATAATTAAAAAATAATAAAGCAGAAGGAACAGTTTTTTCATGGAACAATTTTGGGGTACTGAGCCTTGCAATGATACAGATTATTAAAATATTGAACAAATGTTATCTTTGGAATAAGTAAGCGCTATGCAAACAGTAATATATGGTCACCGGGGGGCCAGGGGTTTATTTCCTGAAAATACCCTGGAAGGTTTTTTATATGCAGCAAGTATTGGGGTTTACGGCATTGAAATGGATGTTGTAATTTCCAAGGACAAGCAGGTTGTGGTATCTCACGAACCCTGGATGAATCCTAAAACCTGTACAAAACCAGACAATTCTAAGGTGAGCTTCATAAGGCTGAAAAGGCTTTACCGGATGAACTATGACGTTATTAGGCAATATGATTGCGGCCTGCGCGGTAATCCTGACTTTCCGGATCAAAAGAAACAACCTGCATACAAACCTCTCTTGAAAGAAGTTATTGAAAAGGTAGAGAGTTTTACACGCAATAATCACCTTCCTCCTATCGTTTACAATATTGAAATTAAAAGCAAGTTGGCGAATGATTCCCTGCGACATCCACTTCCTGACGAATTTGTAGAACTGGTAATGAAAGATATAGTACCATTTAATATTATGGACAGGGTATTAGTGCAATCGTTCGACATGCGTCCTTTGAATATTTTGAATAAAAAGAATTATGGCTGTAAAATTGGCATGCTTATAAAGAGTCCGCGCTTGCTAAACCTCAGAATAGGCGCTCTTTCCTTTAAACCTGATACGTGCGGACTTTATTATAAATATGCAACCCAAAAATGGATAAAGCGCATACATGAACTGGGTATGAAAGCATTGGTATGGACAGAAAATGAGACTGTGGACATGAAACAGCACATTAATATGGGTGTGGACGGGATTATTACCGATTATCCTGAAAGGGCTGTTAACCTGTTAAAGGAGTTAGCCAAATAAAACTATTTTATCTTTGTTTCTTTAATTACACTATGCAAAACAAACTGAAAATATGGCAACCGCATTTAATTGCGCTTGGCCTTTTTATTTTAATACCTGTAATCTATTTCTGGCCTGCTGTTCAAGGCAAGGCCCTTGCGCAAAGCGATATAGTGAATTTTTTAGGTGTAACCAGGGAAATATTCGATTTCAGGGCCAAGTTCCATTCAGAACCGCTATGGACCAATTCTATGTTTGGCGGTATGCCGGCCTACCAGGTGTCTACTAATTACCCCGGCAACCTTATGATATGGGTGTATTCCATATTTACTAATATTCTGCCGTTTCCTATAAGCACGGTATTCATTTCATGTCTTTGTTTCTATATACTCATGAATGTGTTGGAAATTGACACTTTTGTGGGCATTATAGGTTCGTTTGCCTATGCGTTTTCATCTTTCTTTTTTATTATTCTTACCGCAGGCCACAATTCGGAAGCAAATGCTTCAGCTTTTATGCCCTTGGTTCTTGCCGGAGTTATAATGGCATTTAAAGGAAAACGATTGGCCGGGAGTGCGCTCACTGCATTGGCTATGGGAATGGAAATGTTTGCAGGCCACATTCAAATTACGTATTACCTGTTCATGGCATTGGGTGTTTATTTCCTCGCTCAGTTAGTTACAGCAATTATGCAAAAACAACTGGGTGGTTATGCCAAAACAGTTGCTATGCTGGCTGTGGCATTTGGCTTAGGTATTGCTACCAATACTACCAGTTTATGGCTCACCAATGAATATGCAAAATATTCCTCGCGGGGAAAATCAGATTTGACATTGCACCAGGAAAGTAAATCGGGTGGATTAACAAAGGACTATGCTACTATGTGGTCGTATGGCGTAGGTGAAACTATGACCTTACTTATTCCCAATTATAAAGGTGGTGCATCGGAACCTATTGGTAATGTTGCCGGAAATCCGCGTGACCTTGATGAACAGCAGGCGCAGATATACGAAAATTATATGCAGTATTTCGGCGATCAACCGTTTACTTCAGGGCCTGTGTATGTGGGAGCCATAATTTGTTTTTTTGCCCTTATGGGAATGTTTATCGTTAAGGGTTCATTGAAGTGGTTCCTGGTTATCTCAACGATTCTGTCAATCGCATTGTCGTGGGGTAAGAATGCCGCACCAATTTTTGGAACAAGTATTTACGATCTCTTCTTCGACCATTTCCCGCTGTTTAATAACTTCCGTGCGGTATCTATGATATTGGTTATTGCCGAAATGACAATTCCTATTTTAGCTGCTATTGCTATCGACAGATTAATAAAGGATAAGGATTTTATGAAAACGCCGATCCCGTTGAAGATTCTTAAAAATATGAATGGCAGGAAAGTATTCTTTACTTCTCTTGCTATTGTGGGTGGTTTTGCTGCGTTGTGCTATATTCTGCCAACAACATTCAACAGTTTTCAAAGCCCGGGTGAAAATGCAGAATGGGTGCAACGACTGAAACAAGGTGCCCCTAATGCCAGCGAGGCTCAGATACAGCAAGCCCTTGACGGGATTACCCCGGCGGTAGAAAGTGCACGAAAAAAACTTTTCACCGGCGATGCAGGGCGTACTTTTATTTTTGTTGTGCTGGCCGCAGGCCTGGTTTGGTTGTATTCTTCTATGAAAAGAATTACACATGGGTGGTTTGTAGGTGTATTGCTTTTTTTTGTGTTGTGGGATATGAGCCAGGTGAACTGGAGATACCTTAACCATAGTAAAGAGTTGTGGAAGAAAAAACAGGACGTAAAAGTACCTTATGAGCCCGATGCGGCCGACCAGGCAATTCAACAAGATACTTCGCTCGATTATCGGGTGTTTAATACTACCATGAGACCGGACCAGGATAGCCGTACTTCTTATTTCCATAAATCACTGGGCGGATACAGTGGCGTTAAAATGAAGCGTTACGATGAATTACTTTCCTACCAGATAGATAATGGAAATCCTGCCGTGCTGAATATGTTAAATACAAAATACCTTATTGTAGAAGGCAAGAATGGCGATAGGATGCCTCAAAGGAATTATGGCGCCTTAGGCAACGCATGGTTTGTAAATAACTGGAAGATTGTTCCTAATGCCGATTCTGAAATGACTGCACTCACTCACTTCGATCCAAGGCATGAGGCAGTAGTTGATACAAAGTTCAGCGGTTACCTGCAGGGGTTAAATCCTTCCCATGATTCGGCTTCAGCCATCCGAATGAAATCATACCTGGCAAATGACCTGGTGTATAATTCTCAATCGAGCCAGGAAGAACTGGCTGTATTTTCAGAGATATATTATAAAGACGGATGGGATGCATTTATAGATGGCAAACCTTCGGATTATATAAGAGTAAACTATGTGCTGAGAGCTATGAGAATACCAGCCGGTAACCATACTATTGAATGGAAATTCGAGCCTAAACATTACGCGGTTGGTGAAAAAATTTCATTGGCAAGTTCATTGGTGGTATTAGGTAGTTGCCTTGGCCTTCTCTTTATGCAATTCAGGAAGAAGCCCGAAGAGAAAGAATGAAGAAAGCCCTGATCATTACATACTACTGGCCACCAAGCGGCGGAGCGGGCGTACAGCGTTGGCTGAAATTTGTAAAATATTTGAGGGGATTTGAGTGGGAACCTGTTGTGTATACCCCTGAAAATCCCGAATCTCCTATTAATGATGATTCCCTTGAAAAGGATGTTCCCAAAGAAGTTACTGTTCTTAAAACGCATATATGGGAACCCTATCATGCCTATAAAAGATTTATAGGGCAGAAAAAAGGGGAGA
>Ga0206857_1131_pt1 | contig 14796 bp, 16 predicted proteins | sample Alteio_BWOrgCont_49_FD_152865 | JGI IMG/M metagenome (GOLD analysis project Ga0206857, IMG submission 152865) | Enriched cells from forest soil in Barre Woods Harvard Forest LTER site, Petersham, Massachusetts, United States -... | ecosystem: Environmental > Terrestrial > Soil > Temperate forest >...
TGTTGACATCGCGGCTACGGCTGTCGCAGGTGGCGTTGGAGTGTGGCATGTGCGATCAGGCTCATTTATCACGCACCTTTCGCCGGATCGTCGGAACGAATCCCAACGCCTGGCGGCGTCAATTCCTTGTGGGTCCGGCGCCCGACAACTCTGTTGCAAGGAAATCGCGATCCGGGCAGCCCGATGAGCCCGGCGACTCGACCGCCAGAATTCTGTGGGAGCGTTTCACAACCAGCGCAGGTTGAACTAGTGGCGCGACCGCTAGTAAGTATGCATATCGTCCCCGTACCTCCGTCAATACCGAGCATCGATGCGCAGCACGAAGCCGCGCGGTTCTCCGTACCAATTGCCGCCCGAGGGAATTCCGATGGTTTGATAGTAGACGCGGTCAAAAACGTTGTTCACGCTCAACGCCGCGCGCCAGTGAGAGTCGATTTGATAAGCGGCGCGAACGTCGATCACAACGAAGGGGCCTTGCACAGCCCTAGTTGATTGCTGAGGCCCCAAGCAATTTCCCAAGTCCATTTGAAGGCAAATATTGCTGTCGGCAAAATTGCTGCTCTGGCCTTGGACACTGCCGCCGATTGTCCAGCGCTCCAGTTCTGCAGGCAACTGCTTACTGCTCCAGAGTTTCAAGAGGTGCCGTGGGGTCGCGCCGGATAAATCGTCACCCTTGACACCGCCATTGATGTTAAATGTATACCCTGCGGCGATCAGCCATCCGGGTGCTAATGCGCCATTGAGTTCCGCATCGACCCCCTTGCTCTTGTTGGTGCCATTCGAGAGAAAGCAGCATGGTGAATATGTCAGCTGTTCAGCAAACGATGCGCTGGGGTCGATTACGGCAAGCCCGCGCTGCTCAATGTCATATAGGACAACAATTCCGTTGAGTGCACCATTGCGCCAGGAGCTCTTGATCCCCAGTTCTCGGTCGATCCCGTCGACCGGGGGCAAAAAGGCGCCGCCGATTTGCCTCGCGCCGTTATTGGTCTGGTAGATATCGGCATAGCTCGCGTACAAGGAATAATGTTCATTCAAATTGTAAGTCGCGCCGACAAAGGGCGTTACTTTATCATCGTCCTTGGTCTCTTGGATGCTGTCGAGGGTTGCCGGGGTGGGACCATCGTATATGGCGTTTGATGATCGATTGGAGCTTACGCGCGCACCACCCACCACAGACAGAGCGTCGGTCAAATATGCTCTTGCAGAGGCAAACTCGCCGCTTTGATTGGTTGTGGCCAGCGATCGAAGGAACCCGGGATTCGGTACCGGCGGGTCCGGGTAGGCCGCGGGATTGAACGTAAAGACGTTGTTGACTGTAGGCCCAAACCCAAACACCAGTTGGAGGGGCACATCCCCCTTAAAATGGGTGTAGTCGCCGCCGACGGCCACATCGAATCGGCGGCCGAACAGGTCGAAACTACCCGTGAGGGTTCCGTCGAAGACGAATTGATCCTGCGTGTTAGGGCTAGGACTGAAGAGGGCGGTGGGAAGCACCGGCAGGGCCTTCGTGGTCGGATCGATGGGAGACCCAAATACGCCGTAGCCGTAGCTGGCCGCAGTGTCCAACGAAGTGGCGTTCAACTTCAGTTTCCATTCGCCGCTAAATGACTGCTGTAGTTGCGCGTAGTACTCGCGAGTCTGTGTGTCGTAACGCGACCAATTAAAGGCGAGCGCCATGCTGCGCGGTAAATGCGCATCGCTGCCATCGGCATAGAAAGGCCAACCATTGATAAGCGGCAAAGCATTGTCCCATTTGTAGCTGCCGCCCACCGTCAACAATGTTCGCGTCGTTAGATCGCATTCGAGCACGCCAAAGACCTTCTTTCGCTCGAGGCTCGCAGGCTTGAAAAAGTAATCCCTGTCGCCGAAAACGACGTCGAGCCGTGCGCGCAACGCTCCCTCGAAGCCAAGCGGCCCCGTGACATCCGCTTCAGCACGGTAGTTGTTCCAGGATCCGGCATAGGCACTGAACAATGCCTCGTCGGTAGCCAGCGGACGCTTGCGAACAATATTTAAGCTGGCGCCGGGATTTCCTATGCCGCCGAACAGGGCATCAGCCCCGCGCAGCACTTCGATGTGGTCGTATTCGCCTAAATCGGGTGTCTCGTAGATGGGCGTATTGCCGAAGGAATTCAAGGCGGCCCCGCCGTCGACGTGGAATGTAGTAATCGTAAATCCCCGAGAGACAAAGGCGGGGCTCAGCGAATTATTTCGGACAACCGTGATGCCCGCCGCATTGTTGAGTGCATCGGCAAGTTCCGTATCGTTTTGCTGGCGTATTTGTTCTTGGGAAATGAGGGAAATGGTCTGGGGAATCTCACGCAGCGGCGTCTCGGTGCGCGTCGCGACCAATCCCTCGGCAGTGCTATTCACCACGATCTCCTCCAAAGCAGCCGAATTGTGGACAGCCGCTTTTTCACCCGGGCTCCGGCGCGGGTCGGCGGGAGCCCTTGCCTTTGCGCCTTTGGCAGCAGGAGCGTCGTGTTGATTCTGAGAACTGTCGGCATCGAGTGCGCGTATCTCAATTGTCTTAGGATTGATGACCCGGAACGTCAATCGAGAATGCGCGAGAAGGAGATCCAGAGCCACGCTGACTGTGAATTGACCCTCAAGCGCCGGTGCCCGGAGGCCTTCAGTGATCTGCGAAAAAAAGATGATCTGCACGCCGCTCTGCTTGGCCAACGCTTGCAAAGCAGTGCCGAGCGGCTGACTGTCAATCTTGATAGCGTATTTTGTAGGTTCGGTACTCGGGGCCGCGCCGATCAACCCAGGTGCGCACCCGGCCGCAATAAGAAGACTCCACAATATCGTAGCAGGTGCCTTGAGTTTCACGATGCGCGGCTGCCCTCAGTTAACGTTCGAACCTGGCCAGACAATTGCGCGGCGCCCGGCCTCATGGCCGCCCGAAGCGCTCCCAAGTGTCTGATCGAAAATATGCTCTAATCTCTCGCAGTCGCGGAGCGTATCTCAATGGTCTTCGGATTGATCACTCGAAAAGTCAAATGTGATCCGGAGAGAAGCATTTCCAACGCGCCGGAAATCGTGTACGAGCCGTTCAAGGCAGACGCTTGAAGTCCTTCCGTCACCCGGGAGAAAAAAATGATCTGTATCCCGCTCTGCTCTGCAAACTGCTGCAACGCGGTGCCTAGCGGTTGACTATCAATCTTGAAATTATACTTGACGGGCTCGCTGCTCGGAGCCGCCGTCAGTCGCGTGATCCAAGCGATGACACCGATGCAAATACACAGTAAAAAGTTACGGCGCACTTGCAAGAGCCCCTTTGATTGTTCTTATTAATCGTCGCGGCAGGTACAGTGACATCCCTAATCTTGTATCGATAAACCCGCTGCCAGAATCTTCGCGCCAGCCAGCCACGCCGGTGGATTTCTCATGTCGTCTAGTGCGATTTGGTGCGCGGCAGCGGTACCGCTAGTTTGCCCGCCATACGTACCAGCTGAGCGAGTGATTCGGCCTCCATCTTGCGCATGACGCGGCTGCGGTGAATCTGTAGCGTAGTTTCGCTGATACCGAGCTCGTCGGCGGCCTGTTTGTTGAGGAGACCACCGACAATTAGCGGTAGGACTTCCCGCTCCCGCGGCGTGAGGCAGGAGTGGCGGTATTTGAGCCGCATACGCTCCAGCCTCTCGGCGCGCAGGTGGCAGTCCTGCGCGATGGCGCTATCGATCGCGGCCAATAACTCCGCTTTAGGGCAGGGCTTGGTCAAAAAATCGACGGCGCCCGCCTTGATTGCGCGCACGCAGGTCGGAATATCGCTGGCGCCGGTGAGAAAAATGATGGGTGGGTGATCCCCCGTGCTCAGCTGCTGCTGCAGGTCGATGCCGCTAACGTCCGGTAGCGCAACATCCAGAATCAAGCACGAGGGGACATCGGGCTTTGGCACGCGAAAATAGTCGCTGGCCGACGCGCAGGTCACCACGCCCATGCCTGCCAACGTCAACATTTCATCGAATGCCTCGCGGATACCCGCGTCAACATCTACGACATAGACCGTGGGTTTCATTGCGAACTCCGGCACAACAGCGCCTGTCATCACGGCGCACCCCGCGTGTCCGGATGGCCCGTCGGGCTTCGAAGCAACACAATGTGAGTGCCATGCGCTCCCTCTCGAATCTCCACGCCGGGGACGCTCGATAAAAACGCCACAAAGGATGCCGGATCCTTGGCGTCGAAAACACCGGTCACCTTTTGACCCCTGAGTTCTGCGCTATCGATGTCAATTCGATCCTTGTTGTAGCGATTGAATTCCTCGGCAACTTCGCTTAAGGGTCGATGCTCGAACATTAACTGGCGCTGAGTCCAGGCCACGGATGCCGCGACGTTGACGCCGCGCTGCGGGGTGCCGACGCCTGCCGGCGTAACGACAACGCGATCGTTGGCTCTCAGAATCAAAGCCTCGACCGTTTCACCTACTCCGTGACTCGCTTGTCGAGCGGCACTCTCGCTCGTTGCTGCCGAGTCGACCGCCACTTCGCCTTCCACTACGGTCACCGTTGTGCCGTTCGCGCGTATATCGACATTGAACTGCGTGCCGACATCCTTAAGCAGCGCATTTCCAGCGCGCACCACGAAGGGCCGCGCCGCGTCGTGTACCACTTCGAACAGAGCTTCCCCCTGCACGAGATGCACCTCTCGGCGGTCCTTTTGCATAATAACTTCGATCGCTGAGGCGGTATTGAGCGTCGCCCGCGAGCCATCGGCCAAAAGCAGGGAGCGTTGTTCGCCCAGCGCTGTTCTAAACTCTTGCGGCGCCTGCCGTATGAACAGAGCTAGTCCGATACCTATGAGCAGTACGGCGGTGGCGGCCCACGCAAAGCGGCTCTGAACATGTCGACCTTCGCCGCGACCGACAGAGGCCGAGACTCGGCTTGTCGAAAATGGCAGCACCGTTTCAGGCGAGGCCTTCGCCTCGCGAATCAGTACCTCCGCCGCGGTGCTCGGCCAAATCAACCGGGGCGACCTGATCGCCTTAGCGAGTCGCGCCGTCTGTAGGTACGCCTCTACGCGCTCCGGCGATCGAGCCACCCAGTCGCCGAATTCGCGGTGATCGGAAATCGAGGCGCTGTCACTGTGGAGAAGTTCCCACCAATGAGAAGCTTGCTCGAGAATTGGTATTGTAGCGTCCATTTCGCTCACCATTTCAATTCTCCAGCGCCGTGCGCAATCGTTCGTAACCGCGCGCAAGATGGCGCCTGACCTGTCTTAAGGTGATGTCGAGTTCCTGTGCGATGTCTTTGCAGGAGCGCTCGTCGCGCAATCGCAGCAGCAGTACGGCGCGCATCATGGGCGATACGGCGGCCAGCGCACGGTTTAGGCGATCCTGTGAAATGCTTGCCTCGAGTTCGAACTCCGGCGGGCAATCGTCGATCAGCAGATCGTCATCCATTTCCACCAGAGCTTCGGGTCGAGGCTCATGATCGCGCCACTCGAGAAGAACGTGACTGGCTACGCGCAGCAGGTAGGCCTGCGGGTTGCGCACTTCGCCCAAGTCTCGTGCGCGCAGCAACCGTAAGTAGGTCTCCTGTGCCAAATCCTCGATATCCACCGTCGAGCGCACGCGCCGCCCCAGGAAACGCAGAAGGCTCCGATTCCAGCGCTGCTGCCACCCCGCGAGCATCGGACTATTCGGCATGCGACAAGCGTCCCCTTGTGATTCCCTAATACTGTAGAGCGAAAGGCAGGGCTGTCGGACCCCCCTTTACCGAAAAGAATTTTTCAAGCCGCATTGCCGACATTGCCGAGCGCAATGCTGTGACTTTGCACGGTAAGACGCACCAGGAGGGATTTCGGCACTGGTTTTCGCAAACATGTTTGTGCTCAGCCCCCCCTCCCTGGGAGCCTTCTCGGCAATATCGTTGATAATCAACTAGTTGAGAGATTTGCCAAAATCGATGTGGATCGATGTGATTGTAAAGAATTGATATAAGCCACAGCCAAGACATCCTTTTGCACTGTCCGGATGGCCACACCACCGAAGGCATCCTAGATCACCTCAGATAACTGACATTCATGTGGACTTTGCGTCGGCCAACCGCATCACCGAGCATTCGGTACGGTTTGCAACGGCGGACGCGCAGTGGACAGCCGTCATGGGATTTCTCGACGGCACCTTTTACCAAGCCTATGGTCATGATCGATGGCACCGTGATTCAGAACAAGCAAGGTGTGTCATAGACGAGGAATATCTGTTCTACGGTAACGCCACGCCCATGCGACAAGTTGGGGGTCGGCAAGTAACTGTCGGCTCTACCACCGATGGTTTGAAGCTAACGTGCAGCAAAGTCTCGGGGTCACATGACCGCTGAATGCCGCAGCGAACTCACGGAGTTCATTTGGGGCCCGTTTGTTGGATTCGCCCGATTCCGGAATTGCTCATTGCGCGGGTAAGATTGCGAGCCCTTGTGCTGGGTATGCAGGCCGCGTGGCCCCAGGACAGACCGCACTCTTTGCTGCCGCCGTCGGCCCCGTGGGTGGTTCTTCCAGGACAGCGATTGGGTCACTCCACAGTTGACCTGAAATCGCGCACCGCATTCCAAAATTGAACAAGCTCGCCATGCGAGTAGCATCAAAATCGAGCGGGTCGGCTATGGGATACGCGTTGGGAACTTCAGTGACGTCGATGGTCATATGTTGTCGCTCGGCGAATGTGTAGGCGATCGCGATGGCAGCTCGCAGGTTACCCTCCATTGTGCTCGCAACGCTTCGCTTGAGAATGGACAGGGCGTGATTGCGAGTGGCTATCTCTGTGGTTCCCACTGTGCCGTTGACGAGAATGTAAATGTGTCCACCCCGAACATCATCTAGCGGATCTGGCAGGATGGCAGCGAGGTCGGGAATGAAGAAGAGAGGGGTCATAACGCTTCCATCAACATGCATCTCATCAAAGCGTTCTCCCGCCTGCTCGACCGGGATCAGCATCGGAGGAAATACACCGGGAATGCTCGCCGACGCTACCAGGACGTTCCTAAAGAGCCGGCGAGCCCGCTCGCCGCCTTGCTCCGCGATCCGCCCCAGATTCCAAAATACCGGCTGTTCGCTATCCAGATCTGTCGTCGCGACCACCAAGAGACGTCCTTTTCGTGCTTCCTTTGCTATCGCGCTCAATAGAGAGTTCGTTACGTAGCGATCGACCAAACGATAGATCGATGTCCCGTGATACAAACTCGCCCCAAACAGAAGACGTAATACGGTACGCTGCATCAAGCGAGGAAAGTTTGTTCGAGAGAAGGCGGCACTTAGCTCGGTATCCCACGCCGGGCCGAGGAATGCAAACGGTGCTATCAATGCGCCGGCGCTGACTCCGGTGACTATTTGAAATTCAGGTCGGGTGCCCAGTTGGCTCCATCCCACCAGCGCTCCGGCGCCAAAGGCCCCTCCCGTGCCACCTCCGGAGAGAACCAGGACGTTGACTGGACCACCATTCGCTGCGGCCTTGGCGTCCCCTAGCAAGTGCGTCGACCGGGCGCGGAACTCGCGGCGGCTCTCGCCGAACCATCGGATTTCTGCGGGCAAGCCAGGCACTACTACTTGCGTGCCGTCGACACTCGGGGGATTTCGCCGTGGTGCACCAGCACAGGCACTCAGCACCAAGGCCGCAAGAAGGGCTTTTAAGATCGGGTGCGCACGCATGGTGATTTTTCTTACGCCAGGGCATTAGAGGGTTGCCAGCCGCGCCGCGCGCTGCGGTTGGAGAGCGCCGAAATTGGCTGTGCTTGAGCCACGTTAGCCGGCAATTGATTAGCTCCGCGGAACGAATCGACTCGGCCATCGCCCACCAGTATTCGGGCGACGATGGCCAAGTCAAGTACCGCCGAATGGGTCGCGACTGTTAGGCACGAGGTGTGCCTGCGACCTGGTGACCCACACTCCTTGCTAATATTGGTTGCAAGGCGGATTCAGAGTTTAACTCGTCAGCTTTATGGACACCCCATGCGCCGCGAGATTAAACCTCAGGCCTCGGGTAGTTGAGAGGAGTTTGATTACAACCCCGTGCTCGTTCTTTAAGTATGACGCGGACCCTCCACCCGCAACTGTCAGGCCTGCCGAAACAGCCGCGTAATTGCCGTTGAAATCTTCGGGACTCTTCAAGTTGTAGACGACGCCGGTCGCGGAAATGTCGGCCACACCCACATCAACAATGGAGAGTCCGGAGACGCTGAATTTTCGCTTCTGGCCGCCATAGACCAATTCCCCATGTCCCCAGACGTAGCCGATGCCCGCGGCAATGCTGCCTCCGGACATTACGATTGTGGCATCGGGTTCGGATTGAGGATTCGATGTTTGAGTGGTACTGAGGTCATCACCGAGACAAGCGGAACTCACGAAGATGCACGCGATGACAATTGGAGATAAAAAACGCATATTTTAAATCCTTTAGTTTGCGAAACAAGTTGTAGTCGAGACGCCCGCTCGCCAACGCAGGAACGCGCAGCGATCCGGGTGCATCAAGCGTAAGCCGTAGAGGCGAGGAGAATTTGTCCACTCCTGTCTCGGTTTGTCGGTTCATCTCGACGTGAACGCCTAGTTCCGGCGTGATGAGACAGAGTGAAGGATACGTGGGCTAACACCGGCCCCTTGAGAGAGGGTGGCAGATCGCGGATCCCATTAAAGGGCGGGCGGAATGCGACGCACCGAGTTCTGATCCATCAAAATTACAACGCCGAATGCAGGTCGTCCAAAGCGTTCGAGTTCCCCGGAGAATTGTCACCCTGCGTTCTTGCGCTACAATACTGGTCGAAAGGCCATTGTTCTGAGTACGGGACAACGGGTGGAACAGCACCTTCGAATTCATTCTGCTCGACATCCCAATCTTCGCTGCTATACAGATCTGGGGGTGAATGATTTGAGTGGTGCGATAACTCTCGGGCAAGATCAATGAGGACAAACACAATCATGAAGGCCGCACCGACAAGCACTGCAAGCACAACTAGTACGCGCATGGGCCTCTCCAGAGCAGATTAGTGGACCAGTACTATTTTGTAACGCATTTCTTAATGACGATTGAATGGATCCATGACTATTCGTCTGTTCGTGTGCAAGCGTGGCCGCATGTCAGGAGAGGGCGACTGGCTAGGATTGGATTTTGAACGAACTAGCATTGGGAGTGCCGCCCCAAACCGCGACCGCAATCCTGGCGCAAGTGACGATCTATGATGTCGCGCGCTCTGAAAACACGCGAGCGAACGGTGCCAACCGGAACGGCCATCGCGGCGGCGATCTGCTTGTAAGTCAGGCCGTCTATTTCCCGCAATATGATTGCCGCGCGATGGGCTTGGGATAGTGCTGCGAGACCAGCATCGACAATACGGCGGACATCGTCGGCCAACGCCAGGGCTTCCGGGGTACTTGAATCCCGCAAACGCTCGGGCCCGTGGGATACATCGTCGTCGTTCCGCAATTCGGATAGACCGTCGGCGCGCTGGCGATTGCGGAATTTCAACGCATTTTTGGCGGCGTTGATGGCAATGCGACAAAGCCAAGTATTGAATGCACACTCGAGGCGAAAATTACGGAGTCCTCTAAATGCGCTAAGGAAGGCTTCCTGTGCTACATCTTCGGCGTCGGCAGCGCTGTCCGTAATTCTCATGGCCAGCTGCACAATCCGGGGTCGATATCGGATTACTAACTGATTGAACGCGGCGGTGTCTCCGGATTGAGCGCACTGTACAAGCTGAAGATCACTACTTCCGGAACGTGCTGTCAGGGGCATCGATGTTCCCGCCAAAATAATTGTAGGCATCGCGGCTCGCCGCCGTATTGATTGGCACTCATGAGACCGGAATTTAGATTACGAACGCCAAGGTCAGACAATCCTCACCTCTGTTAGGTCTCACAGTAACGCTCAATCCGTGAGGAACGCTTGCACGCAAGTGGGGTAAGTTGCATAGGACTGCGGACGTGGATGGGAATGCGACGCCGAAATCCCTGTGACGCCACCCAGCGATTCCTAGTTCCGGGTTCATTCGTACAACTGGCGCCAGGATGGCGCAAGCAGCGCACTTCGGGGGCGACTACCATGGAAGGCGAGTTGGCCGATTCAGGGTTTGAGAAGAGACGACAATAAGAGGGTGAAGAGCATGTCAAGAGTTCTAGTACTCTACTATTCGGCATACGGCCATATCGAAGCCATGGCGGTAGCCGTCGCCGAAGGGGCCCGGGAGGCCGGTGCGCAAGTCGATATCAAACGCGTTCCCGAGCTCGTACCCGACAAGGTCGCGCGCAGCTCGCACTACAAGGTCGATCAGGCCGCGCCGATCGCGAAGATCGATGACCTTGCGGCTTACGACGGGGTCATCATTGGCTCTGGCACCCGGTTCGGCCGGCTGTCGTCGCAAATGGCGAATTTCCTGGACCAGGCCGGGGGACTTTGGGCGCATGGCGCGTTACACGGAAAAGTGGGGGGGGCATTCACCTCAACAGCAACGCAACATGGCGGGCAGGAAACGACGTTATTCTCGATCATCACCAATCTCTTGCATTTCGGCATGGTGGTCGTCGGTCTCGACTACGGCCATGCCGGTCAAATGACCCTTGACGAGATCACCGGGGGGTCTCCATACGGTGCCACGACAATCAGTGGCGGTGATGGGTCGCGCTTTCCGTCCGCAAATGAGCTGGTCGGAGCCCGCTACCAGGGTCGCAAGATCGCGGAAATCGCGAACAAGTTGCACGGCTGATTCCGGATATGCAAGGTTCGGCCGCAGACCGCACGTCGATGAGTGCGAGAGCATCCATCGATATCTTCAGCGGCCTGGTTTCAATTCTAGCGGCCGCGTCTATGGAAACAAGGGCGAGACCGCCGCATATATCCACAGTGACATAGATAGGAGTGGGCGCTTGAAAGCGACGTGAACTCTTTGCCGGGATCCGCCTCATCTGAAACAAAGGAGAATCGGCCCATGAAAACGAGCGAGGAAGTTATCGCCGGGACTTCAAGGATGTCTGAGGCGGGTAGTCGCCGAACGTTTCTCGCGCAGGCTGGCGGTGCAGTGGGAATCCTTGCTGCTGGCCCGGTCCTCAGCGCTACCGCTACGCCGGGGTTGGCATCCCCAGCGGGCAAATCTACGGTCGAAACGAGGAGTTCAAACGAGGGGACAGCGATGAAATCGGGCAATGGATTCTGGCCCAACGGTGCCAGACTGGCGGTGAGCATATCCTTGATGTTCGAGGGCGGCGGCCAGCCTATTTCGGGCGCCGGCGGACCCATTCCCGAGCGCATTGATAGGGGGGTCCCCGATCTTCCGACCAATGCGTTTTTTGCCTATGGGCACTACGAGGGCATTCCTCGTGCACTAAATTTATTTGATAAGCATAAGATCAAAGTATCTAGCTTCATGATCGGCAAGGCCATCGAACAGGCACCTGATCTTGCGCAAGAAATTGTCAGGCGCGGTCATGAGGCGGCAGCCCATGGCAGAATCTGGTCGAATTCTTACAATCTCTCACGCGAGGATGAAAAGAGGTTCATCGCCGACTGCGTCGAGACAATTCACCGAATTACAGGCCAGCGGCCGACCGGATGGAACGCGTACTGGATGCGCAGTTCGGTGCATATCCTTGAGACGCTGCAAGAACTTGGCTTTGTATATCAAATAGACGAACCTAGCCACGACGAGCCCTTCATCATTCCAGTCAAGGGCAAAGACTTCGTCACCGTGCCCTATACCTTTCATATGAATGACATTTCCTCGTTTCCGTTCGAGCACTACAATCCGATGGCCTACGAACAGGCACTCAAGGATGAATTCGACCAACTCTACGAAGAAGGTGCGACTCGCCGGCGACTGATGCTGATCGGCATGCATGACCGCATCAACGGTCATGCAAATCGCATTCGGGTGCTTGATAGATTTCTTACCTATGCGACGTCTAAGGGGGATGTCTGGTTTGCGCGTAAGGATGAGATTGCGAAATGGGTGCTCGCGCACCGGGACAACACCCCAATACTTGAACGGGGGCCGGCCTCCGTGACCGGGCTGCCCGGCCCCTCTGCATGAGAATCGACGAGTAGGGCCGAATTCCCTACGAGACGCAGATCGTTACAGTCGACGTGCATGACCATCGGCAGCCTTGAATCTGTCGATGGCAAGGCGCACGCGTGCTGCATTGAAGATGCTAGATCCTTCGCCATCGATCGTGCGCAACAGAGAATAGCTCGCTTCACTCACAGATTGCGCGCCTGAGACTCGCATTTATTAAATCGAAAACAACGTCCACAGTCTTCAGTCCACTCGACACTGCCGCACGCAGCTCAAAATAACTAGAGCGGCAATGCGGCATCTTGAACAGATGTGCTAATGCAATCGGAGCAGGCAAGGAGCGCCACCGAGCGGCGCGTCTTAACGCCAGTCACGAAACTTAGGCGTAGTTTCCCGCAACGTGCGACAGCGCGGAGCTCAAGAGCTCAACGCTAAAACGTTGCCGTGGACTCCGGGCGGGGTTCTTGGCCCCGCGTGTGTCCGCAGGCCACAATAAAATACCTATCTAGGATTGCGCGGGTACGTCCAAATGCGGTCATTTTCTTCAATTCGTCGGTCGCCAAGATTGATAGCGTTGGGTTAAGGCATTTGGGTGAGCATAGGTGCAGTCCGTGAATCAACAATCGACGCGCATCAAGAACACTACTGCAGCGCCGGTCGGCGGCAATGCGCTCAATATCATCGCAGTCTTTGAGCAGTTGCTGGTCAAGTCAATTCGCCTGAGCGACCTGCATGTAAGTGCGCGTTGGCAGATCTCGGGCAGGCAGTTCACTGAAATCCGAAAGATGTTGAATGATCATCACAAAGAACAGCTCATACTAATTGACTTACTTGTTGATCGGATGCGCATCCTGGGCGGCGCTTCCCGAGTATTCGCCAGCGATTTCCTTCGGGGCACTCGTTTCTGCCGTGTAATACGAGGCCCAAGAGAGCTGAGCAAAATGCTACTCGACCTCCTCGAGGCGCATGAAGCAGTTTTGAACGCGGCACATCCGTACAACTCAAATGACTATCCGCATTGGGTACGCGACTTCGCGGTAGGGCAGGTTGTGCTCGCGAATGAGCACCAGTGGGAAATCATCAACGACAGGGTGCTGTGGGCCGGACCTCAGCAAAGACTTCTTGCAACAGATACACGTAGGCAGCATAAATGTGAATAGGGTTCCGGTACTTTAATGCGCAATATCGTGCAATTGTGGCGTCCACGAGACCCATACGACCTGCCTATTGTCCGAGTTTTACCGACGTCGCCCCGTCGACGCTGAGATCATCGCGCTGTGCGCGCTGGTACGTCACGTAGCGATTGAGCTATCGGGATCCGGCGGCGATGATGGCCGAACGCCGCAGTCACGAGTCGCGCCCAGTACGCTGTGGTATTAACAAATTCAAAGCCCGATCTTCGCAGGACTCGGCAAATCGTGGCACAGCGCACGACTTTCACCTTGACCAAGGGGAAAAGATAACCCGCTCTTTATATTCTTAGTGTGGAGAACTACCATGACCAGTATCAACGTCCCGAAGTACAAGGAAGTGTCCCCGGCTAACCAAGCTATCTTTGACAACCTGAAAAGCAAACTTGGATTTGTACCGAATCTTTACGCAATGCTCGCACATTCTGAACATGCGCTCACAAACTACCTAGCTTTCCAGAATGGGAAGAGCAGCATCGTAGGAAAGGCGCGCGAAGTCGTTGACCTTGTCGTTAGCCAGGTGAACTGCAGCGAATACTGCCTTGCAGCGCACACGGTGATCAGCAAGAGTATCGGCCTCACGGACGAACAGATCATCGAGATTCGAGGAGGCACAGCGAGCTTCGACCCGAAGCTTGACGCGCTTGCGCGTCTAGTGCGTGACGTCGTTGTTAGTCGAGGTCACGTGGATGCGACCATTGTCAACGCGTTCTATGCAGCCGGCTGGACAAAGGAAAACCTCATCGATGCGATCCTCGTGATCGGTGACAGGACGGTGACTACCTATTTGGACGCGGTGACACACGCACCGGTCGACTTTCCCGCCGCGCCGACCCTATGACCTTACCGACACATAGGTTTATTGGTATCAGCTGCAGAAATGCTTCGCGGAACAAAGGCAAGCTTGCCGGTGGGCTCTCCCTCCGCGGTCTAGGTCCACTTACCGTTGCCGTGAGCATTCACGTTCCCGAACCTTACATGCAGCACACATCCGGAATTCGCGCAGAAGACCGAATCGCATTCGATCACCCGGAATTATCCCGGAGATCGCAAGCCGGACGTGGTCCGGCTGATGGCGATGCGCCTGACGAGCCGCGCGTGCACCTCGCTGTCCACTCATCCCACGGCACGAACCCCGATCTTGACACGCCGCGGAAACCGAAGATCTGCCTGCAGTTGATAGATCATTGAGCGGCACAAGCCTGTAACTTCACAGACTTGGGGCAGCTGCCCCTTCGCCGCATGGTGCATCTCGGGATCGCGCTTGCCGTCCTGGTTCTTTGTCGAGCTCGGCGCACCGATGATCGTCGCGTCCACGATCGTGCGTTTGGAGATCTTGATGCCGCTGCGATGCAAGTGCTCGTTCACGGCCGTCAGCAACACCTTGCCCAGCTTGTTCCGTTCCAACAGGTGAGGGAACTTGCACACCGTGGTCTCGTCAGGCGCGCCTTCAACGCTCAGATCGATGCCAGCGAAACTGCGCATCGCCACCGAGTCGTACAGGGCCTCCTCAACCGCCGGGTCCGACAGGTTGAACCAGAGCTGCAGGAAGTAGATCCGCAACATCCGCTCAAGTGGGATCGGCGGTCGACCACCGTTCTCGCTCA
>Ga0206857_1125_pt2 | contig 14376 bp, 14 predicted proteins | sample Alteio_BWOrgCont_49_FD_152865 | JGI IMG/M metagenome (GOLD analysis project Ga0206857, IMG submission 152865) | Enriched cells from forest soil in Barre Woods Harvard Forest LTER site, Petersham, Massachusetts, United States -... | ecosystem: Environmental > Terrestrial > Soil > Temperate forest >...
AGGATCGAGGAGAGAACTAAGCATTACCGCTTTGCATGTCGGATCAGCAAGTGTATAGTTTTCTCACTTTGTTCGAAATGACAAGGTTTGTGTGGTTTTTTAAAAGGAAATGCCGATCTCGAATGACATTAATTATATTTATTGCATGAAAATGCCAATTCTAATTTGTGTTTTAATCATGTTTTTCACCATCAAAGTGAAGGCAAATAATTTTGATAAAGTTAGATATAACAAGTTCGACATAAATAAACCTTTACAAATTACTATTCCCGCGAAGTTTCCAGGAGGAGAAAAAGCATTTGGCAAATTTTTGGCTAAGAATTTAAAATGGCCTGACCCAGGAATTGATGCCCAAGGAAAAGTTATCATAACTTTTACCATTGAAAAAGATGGGCGTTTGACCGGCATTAAGGTTACCAAAGGTATGGGTGAGCCATTTGACACTGAAGGGTTAAGAGTTATTAAGAAATCACCAAGATGGATACCAGCAACCAGAAATGGTATTCCTATTAAATCAGTAAAGTCAATACCAATAAACTTTACTATTAGCGAATAATTTAATGAAGATACTTATTATTATAGGACTTTTGTTTCCATTGGCAATTGCTGCAAATGCCCAAACCTTGACCTCCGGTGGCAAACTAAAACCCGAACAGGCTATAATGGATGTACGCCATTATACCATTGCTTTAAATGTTGATTTTAACCAGCATTCAATTGATGGTTATACAATAATTGACGTCATCATGACGCAGCCAACTAAAGTACTGTTGTTTGATTTGCTCGATTCACTTGGTGTGAAAGAGGTGCTGGTAAACAATAAAAAGGAACCTTTTGAGTATAAAGATAACCTGGTCAGGATAAACGTTAATGATGAACTGCCTGCCGGAAAAGCCAGGGTAAAGGTATTTTATGGCGGTAAGCCGCATGTGGCCCGCAAGCCGCCCTGGGACGATGGCTTTATATGGTCGCGTGACTCAACCGGCCACCAATGGATGGCTATTACAGCCGAAGGTACCGGCGGTAAATTGTATTTCCCCTGTAAAGACCACCCGTCTGATGAACCTAACGAAGGTGTGGATATGATTATTACCGTTCCCAAAGATTTGGTAGTTGCCGGGCCTGGTTTATTACAAAAAGTGACCAAGCACGGCGAAACAGCCACCTATCACTGGAAAACAAATTACACCATTAATAATTACAGCATTATTTTTAACGCAGGGGATTATGCCGTAGTTACCCGGCCATATACTACGGTTGACGGCCATACTGTGCCCATTCAGTTTTATGTACTAAAGGAACATGCCAACAAAGCCGAACACCACCTGGACGTTTTTGTAAAGACTATTCACGAACAGGAAAAATACTTTGGCGAATACCCCTGGGTAAAGGAAAAAATAGGCATAGTTGAAACCCCGCACCTGGGCATGGAACACCAAACCATGAACGCTTATGGCAATAAATTCCATTATACAAAAGTTGGCGGTGAGGATTATGACGGACTGATGCACCACGAGTTCGGGCATGAATGGTGGGGCAATAAAGTAACCGCTAAGGACTGGGCCGATTACTGGATACATGAAGGCATTTGCACTTTTGGCGATGCGTTGTATATCAGGGAATTTGATGGGGAGAATGCCTATATCAAATATTTTCAAAACGCGTCTTTTCATTTCGGCAATAAAATACCGATTGTGATGGGCAAAGATATTGATGAGGAAGCTGCCTATAACAGTGATATTTACGAAAAAGGGGCATTTTTTATGCACACCATCTGCTACATAATGGGCGACAGTACATTTTTCCCAGCACTTAAAAAGTTTGTCACTTCGCCCAAATACACCTATGATAACCTGGTAAGTACAGATGACATCCAGCAGTTTTTTAGCCAGGAATCTGGCCGCGACCTAAAGCCATTATTTGATCTTTACCTGCGCAGTATCGACAAACTCGAAATCCACATCAAACAAATGCCGAATAACCGGTATTTGGTTCAATTGCAAAATATGAGTATTCCTCTGCCAATGGATGTTACCACCGACGCAGGGACTAAGCGGTTGATAGTAGATAGTAAAGGTTTATTAGTAACCAGTAAAACCTTACCTGTTATTGATGCAGATACTTTTTATATTAAGAAGATAACAATAGAGTAACTAACCCTATAATAAAAAAGCCCGGCTTAATTTCAAACCGGGCTTTTCAATATTATTTAGGTAAACTGATTACTCAGCTGCTGTTTCGTCTGTATCAGCTGCTTTCTTTTTAGGAGCAGCTTTCTTTTTAGGAGCTTCTTCAACTGCAGCTTCTTCAGCAACAGGCGCTTTTTTAACTGCTACTGCTTCTGCCACGGGCGCTACTTCAACTGCAACAGGCGCTTTTGCTTCAACTGCTTTTTTCTCTGCTTTTACAGGCGCTGTAGGTGCAACAACTTCTTCAATTGTTTCTACTTCAAAAGGCAATACAGATACGTATGAACGGTTATCTGCTTTCTTTTTAAAAGTAACAATACCTTCAGCTAATGCAAATAAGGTATGGTCCCTGCCGATACCTACGTTAAGGCCGGGGTTGTGTTTTGTACCACGCTGGCGAACAATAATGTTGCCTGCAATTGCCGGCTGACCGCCAAATATCTTGATACCTAAACGTTTGCTATGCGACTCGCGGCCGTTCCTGGAGCTGCCGGCCCCTTTTTTATGTGCCATTTTTTAATTTCTTTTTATGATCCCGGCTTTAGCCGGAAGCGGTTAAACCCTAATTATAATGTAATACCAGTGATCTCTATCTTGGTAAATTGCTGACGGTGACCGTTTCTCTTTTTGTAACCTTTTCTTCTTTTCTTTTTGAAGATGATCACTTTATCACCTTTTAAATGAGACACTATCTTAGCCGATACTTTAGCACTTTTTAAATCAGATCCTAATTTAAAGCTGCCTTCGTTTTCAGCTAACAATACATTGTCAAATTCAATACTAGCGCCTTCATCCCCCTGTAGCCTGTGTACAAAGATCTGCTGGTCTTTTGCAACTTTAAATTGCTGTCCTGCTATACTTACTATTGCGTACATTGTTTGTTAATTATTGTTTTAAAATTCGAGGTGCAAATATAGGAGTATTAATTGCAATAAACAATACCCTGTTTACTTTTTCTGCCTGTCTTCTGCTTCGGCCAAAACCTTCTCAATTTCTTTTATCATTTTGCTATTTGCCGCCTTCAAGCTTTCAGAGCCGTCATAACTCGTTTCAAATAATACGGTCTTACTTTTTTGCTGATAATTAAATTGCATTAAATAGCGCAGCGCCTTAACACCACCAAGCGTTGTCGTATCATTACTCGGTTCATTTGACGGGAAATCCCAAAAACCAAGCTCGCCGGCTTTATGGTGCAAGTACAATAATTCGCTTTTATTAAGGTAAAGATAGGTTTTTATCAATGAATCGCGGTTATCTAAATACTGGTATTCCCCGGTTGCCGAATTATAAGTATTAGCCATGCTGTCGCGCACCCCATATTTAAAAACGAAGGACTTAAATTCAGTAAATTCATAAGGGTTATTTTTAAATATTTGCCGGTAATAAGATGTTAAAGGGAAGCCGCTGATATAGAAAATAAAAAATATCAGACCCGAAATTAAGCCGGAAACTACCAGTTTGGTTTTTAAATTGTATTTGCTTATAATGGTAATAATGAAGTAGATTGTTCCAAAAACAAGTCCTGCAAAAACCAATATTAATAACAGCATAAGTTTATAAGGTGTAATTTAAAGAAGTAAATAAACCCAATGATGCGGTTATTTTTTCGATTTGTAAACAAATTAAGCATAAAAAGGAATGCATTGGAACAAACCTGACTTATTTTCTTTGCTTGTCTTCCGCATCGGCCAACACACCTTTAATGTCTTTAATAAATTGCACATTGGCATCCCTTAACCTTACATCCCCGTTAAAGGATACATCGAAAACTACTTTTTTGCTTTTCCGTTTATAATTAAACTCGATATAATAACGCATCGGCTTGACGCCATTAAGTTTGGATGTATCGCCATTCGTTTCATCAGAAGGAAAATCCCAAAACCCCAGGTCGGCCGCCTTACGGTGAATGCTGTCCAGGTCGGCACGGGAAAGTCGCAAATTTGTTTTCACAAGTGAATCATGATTGTTTACATACTGGTAATCGCCGGTTAATGAGTTGTAGGTATTTACAAGACTGTCGCCCTTACCATATTTAAATACAAACGATTTAAACTCGGTAAATTTAAAAGGCGCATCATTAAATACCCTGGCATAATAGATTATGCTATAAATCAGGAAAGAGCCAATTATGGTTACCGCGAGAAATATTTTTTTTCCTTTATCGGACATGGAGGTTAGTTGATTAGAGATTAGTTAATTAGAGGTTAGTTTTATATAATTTTTACTTCAAAATTCGATATTCAGTATTCGATATTAATTGGATAGCTCGTTTTCCCAACGACTCACGACAGCTGTTGCCATTGCATTTCCCAAAACATTGGTTGCTGACCGTCCCATATCCATTAGCGGGTCAATGCCGATCAATAAACCTAACCCTGCCTCAGGGATATTAAACATCGCCATTGTGCCGGCTATAACTACTAAGGCAGCGCGTGGCACCCCTGCCACCCCTTTACTGGTGAGCATCAATACAAGCAGCATGGTGGTTTGCTGACCTAACGATAAATGCATATTATAAGCCTGGGCCAGAAATAATGAGGCAAAGGTTAAATACATCATCGAGCCCACAAGGTTAAACGAATAGCCTAAAGGCAAAACAAAGCTTACTATCTTATTGTTACAGCCAAAACGTTCCAGTTCTATCAGCACTTTTGGATAGGCGGCCTCACTGGTTGAGGTGCTGAAGGCAATCAGCATAGCATCTTTAATATTATCCAGTAAGGTGAAAGTCCGTTTGCGGAGCACAAAAAAAACAGCTAAAACAATGAGGAACCAAAGTATCAGCAGTGATAAATAAAACTCGCTGAGGAAAAAGGCATAAGTTGATAATATGCCCATTCCCTGTTTTGCAACTACAGCAGCTATTGCGCCAAACACAGCCACAGGTGCAAACTTCATCACGTAGCCCGTTATTTTTAGGATGACATGCGCAATGGAATCCATTACTTCTATTACTATTTTGCCTTTTTCACCTATAGCGGCCGTCCCTATTCCGAAAAAACAGGGAAAATACTACGATCTGCAAAATCTTATTTTCGGCCATAGCTTCGGTAAAGCTTTTCGGGAAAACTTCGCCGATAAACTCTTTAAGGGACAGTGCCGATTTATTAATATCGGTGGTAAAGTGGCTATCGGGTAACGCTAAATGCATTGCCTGGCCCGGCTCAAAAAGGTTGACAAGCAGCATGCCCAATAACAGCGAAACAAATGTGGCGCCTATAAATAATAGCATAGTTTTACCGCCTATCCGGCCGACCGCTTTTATATCACCAACTTTGGCCACGCCTACAACTAAGGTGGTAAACACCAGCGGCCCTACGATCATTTTTATCAGCCGGAGGAAAATATCACTTAAAATGGTAAAGCCCTCCAGCTTGTCTTCGCGCAAATTGTCATTTGCTTTACTGATATTAACCTGCGCTAACCTTCGTGTTTTAAGTTGACTGTAGGCGGCTGTAGTGCTGTCTTTTAACCCGGCTAAGCGGTTATCAATGTTTTTTATATTTACCCCGGCTGCGCTAATTTTGGTATTAATAGCATTGATCACATACACATTGTATAAATACCCGGCGATAACCCCTAAAATAAGGGCGATAAAAATATAAAGTGTTAGCTTGCTTTTTTGCATGGCCCCGGTTGAGGTGCAAAAGTAAGGTTTAGAGGTTAGAGATTAGTGGTTAGTGATTAGTTTTTTCTGAAGTCCGGAAGTCCGAAAAGAAAGAGATCGGTAACACTCCCGTTTTTGGAGTTGCAGCTTCTTTCGGACTTTCCGACTTCCGGACTCAACCTACACCAAGTGAGACCGTAACATCCAGGCCATTTTCTCATGGTTTTCCATAAGGCCCGTGATGTAGTCGCTGGTGCCATAGTCGTGGTATTTTGAGGCGAAGGGTTCAATATTGCCTCTTATAAATTCAATAATACTTTCATGGTCTTCCACCAGCTCTTTTATATAAGCAAGGCTGTTGTTTTTGTTGCCTATATTTTCGGTTAAGTGTGTAAGCTGGAGGAAACTTTTTAAAGTTGCGGGGGCATAGTGGCCAAGGGTACGTATCCTTTCGGCAACGCCGTCCATAGTTTCGTCCAATTGTTCATATTGGCTTTCAAAAAATAAATGCATGGAGTGAAAGTCGGGGCCTTCAACATTCCAGTGTGCATTACGTGTTTTGGTGTATAACGTAAATTCATCAGCCAGTAATTTCGAAAGTTCAAAAGACACGGCTTTCCTGTTTTCTTCGGTAATTCCAATGATGTTTGCCATAATAGATTTTTGTGGTAAAATTCTAAATTCATTATGAATTTGTCAAGCAAACGGGCCATTAATTTGATTTCAAACAACCATGTCCATGTCATTTTATTTAAGATCCAATTCTTCCCTTTCCTCTATGTTTTTAAGAATATCTGCCTTTGTAAGTAAAGCGGGGCGCAGCTTCTTCTCTGACATTAATTTTAGCTGGTCGCCGATATGTTTGCTGCCAGTTTGGGATGCATTGCCGTAGCTTAATGACACCATGGCTTTTACCGGCTTGCCAAACTCTGTTATAGCCACATACGAATCGCCGACCACTGCCCCTGAATTTTTTATCCTTATTATCATAACGGAAACCAACAGCTCGGTAGGAGCCATAAGTTGACGGCGCCCCATTACCGGGCAAATCGATATCACCACTCCTGAACCTGTTAAAATCCCCCCAGGCGGGATCAAGCGACCCGAAACGTTTTATTACTTCATTAGCTGCCTGCTTAAGTTTCCGCACTGCATATCCAGGATATTTTAATCCATTGGGCGTGCTGGCCGGATTTGCCAGTTCCCACGGATTTTTGTAGACAGAATCGGGGTTCATATCGTTGCACCATTGTATCCACAATATAGTCCCCCTGCTGTTGGCATCGGCATGCCTGTCCCATGCTTTTAATACTTTGGCGGCTTTTAAGGCGATAGTATCAGGATGTTCGGCGACCGCTTTTAACAAACTATCCAAATACCTGTCGGCGGTTTCAAGTTCGGTATTCAGTTTATAGCCAACCAGGTCGTCAAAGGTTATGGAATGATTATTCTTTACCATATTCATGGCATGTTGATCGCGAAAATCTCTCGCATACCAACCTTCCGGCGCTATATAGGCAGGATAGTTTTTGGGGTTAAGCACCGTTGGATAAGTGCATGTCCAGGGCACATCATTCGAGTTTTGCACAAAACCCGTTGGCGGGTCAAATAATTTCGGCAGACCTTTATAAGGGAATATTTTCGACCAGATATATTTTGAGGATGTGCCATCCACTTTATCGTGCCAAAACCAGAAGTCGCCGGTTGCATGCACCGGCACGTCACCGCCATCTAAGTACATAATATTTCCCGCCTTATCAGCATAAATAAGGTTGAACATCGGCATCTGGAGCATTTTAACAGCCGATTCAAATTCAGCGAAGTTTGAAGCTTTTGCCATTTTATGGTATTGCTCGTTAAAATAAGCATTATCGAACCCCGAAATACGGACAGCATACGCATTATCTTTTTTCTCCGCAATAACCGGCCCCTGTTTTGCATATTTACAAACCAATTGTTCTTCCTTCATGGTGCCGTCGGGCTGTTTTATTTTTATGGTAGCGGTACGTGTTTCAAACGGAACAACCGCGCCATCCAGCAAATAGCCATTGTCTTTCAACGTAAGCTCATACCGTGTTGAATTATTGTTAGGATTAGCAGTATGTGTCCAGCCGAGGTTATTATTAAACGCAATGGCCAGTACCGGCAGGCCAACCAATGTTGTTCCATAAGCAGAAAAGCCCGGCGCATTTAAATGGGCCTCAAAAAATGTAAAAAATCCCTGCCAGGGCAAATGCGGGTTCGCCATCAGCATGGCGTGTTTGGATGCCGACCGGCCGGCAGCTATCGCCATAGCATTTGAACCCCGGCTTGCCTCCCTTATTGATCCGTAAATATTATCAGCGGCAATAAAATCAACCGCCAAAATATTGATGGTATGCGCAATAACATCCTGCGGGGTAACCGGCAAAATTTGATTGTATCTTTCGCTGATAGCTTTTGGATGGGCCTTGGCATAAGCATTTATGCCCTTTACAAATGCTTCGAGATACGCTTTATATTCGGGGTGTTGCTCATCATAAACTTTTTGAGCTACCTGCGCCAGGTTAAGTTTTTGGACGATCTCATCGCCTTGCAGAAAATTTTTGCCCCAGTATTCGGCGGCTCTGCCCCGCGCTTCGCCGTATAACTGTAATATCAAATCGGCATGGTTATGCATTTGCGCCCAGCCAAAGGCATAGTACATCCCGGCAGTTGTTTTGCCATAAATATGCGGCACACCCCAATTATCCCAAAGGATTTCTGTTTTGCGGGATTGGGCATTTGCAGCTGAAAACATTAAGACGGAAAAGCATAAAAGTAAAGCTATCTTTTTCATTGGGTCATTGGTCATTAGGTCATTGAGTCATTTTTTAATTCTGTAGATTTAATAACTGCTTAACTTAATCTAACCCAATCTAACTTAATCAACCTATTCAACTTAAGCAACTTAATCAACCAACTTCCCTCACCCAATCTTCTCCACCACCACCGCTGTCCCGTAAGCCAAAACTTCGGTTATCCCCTGCAAAACTTCATTGGCATCATATCGCATGTTGATAACCGCATTTGCCCCATGCTGCTGGGCGTGCTGCACCATCAGTTCATAAGCTTCTTCCCGTGCTGTTTCGCAAAGCTCGGTATAGATACTGTTTTTGCCGCCCATCATGGATTGCAGGCCACCCATAATATTGCCGCCCACTCCACGCGAACGAACAGTGATCCCCCTGATGATCCCCAAATGCTGGGTCACTTTGTACCCTTCCAAAAATGTGCTTGTTGTTACTATCATGTTAATTTTGAATTAGTAAGTTAGTGAATTAATGAGTTATTGAATTGGTAAATTATGGTTTATTGGTTTTGAGATTTAAAGATAAGTTTTTATGCATATAAAAAAGGTGCCTTTAAGATTTTTTGAACCCTTTAAGTCATAAGTTGCCTTTACTCTACCCTCCAATTGCGGATTGCGCCAGGTTGGTAAATTTTCCGTTAATTAATTTGTTTTAACGGCATATAATACTGATCTTCAAAGTTCTAAATTTCTTATCATTATGGCTTTCAAAATACTTTCTCTTGATGGCGGCGGTTCATGGGCATTAATCCAGGCCAGGGTATTATTAGATATTTACGGTGATATTAGTGGCCACAAAATATTAAAAAAATTCGACCTCGCGATAGCTAACTCCGGCGGAAGCCTGGTATTGGCGTGTTTGTGTAACGATATGAGCCCTCGGCGATCATTAATATATTTGAAGATCAGCAAAAACGTCAGCAAGTATTCTCGTACATGGATCTTGGAGAAAAGCTGACCCATCCGGCCTGTCTCCTCCGACCGTGGAAAGTTGGCCCCAAATACAGCACCCGGGAAAAGCTGATAGGCCTGGTTAATTTATTAGAAAGCGAAGACCAACTTCATAAGCGCGGTAAAATTAACCAACCGATCGTAAAAATGTATCTTGATGAAATACCCGCCATCATCGGCGAAAATCATAATAAACAGTCGGTTCAGCTGGTTATTGTTGGTTATGACTATTTCCGGCGAAGGGTCAATTTTTTCAGATCGCGCACCCAAAGCGCCGCCACTAAATTCAGCCCTGAGTTTTTCAGGGTGACCCTCGGGCATGCCATACATGCCTCCAGCAACGCTCCGGTAAACTATTTTGATGATCCGGCTACCATCACCTTAAGCGCAAGCAGCGGGAATGATACCCGCAGCACCTGGTTTTGGGACGGCGGCGTGTCGGGCTTTAATAACCCGGTGCTGGCGGGGCTTATAGAAGCAATGACCAACCGCGTTAGGCCTTCCGACTGCAAGGTATTAACCATTGGCACCGGAACAGGCGCGCGGGCCATCATTACCGACTATGGCTCCTCTACAGACCCGATATTGAAGGAAATTTATAACGCCAACCTTAACAACAAGCTGGTTATCACCAGCCATAACTTTAGCTTTCTTAGGGATGTAGAAGAACTGGCCACCAGCATCCTCGCCGATCCGCCTGATTCTGATACTTATATTGCCTATTCTATTTTGCGCCCCGAATTAGATCCCTTAGGCAATATTGTCAGGATTAATCCCACCATGAAGCCGGAACTGCATGCAACATCCAAAAAATACAAATGCCCGCCGGTATATGATACCGACCCTACCAGCAGGGAAAATTTTCAGACACTGCTCGATATGGATATGGATGCCGTAGAACAAAGCCAGGTTAACCTCATCAAGGATCTTTGCGATAAATTTATTGTACATGACGCCACCCAGCCGCGATTGCCAAATCAACTCATCCGCGGCGACCTGACCACTACTTACCTGGGCCAGCCATATTACAAGGAGGCACGAGAAAGGTGGCGAGATATTACAGGAGATTAATATAGGTGTCATCACTTATCTTGGCAGTGTACCTCGCGTCAAAATCGGGCTGAAGAATCTTATTGAGGGACAAGTCGCCAACGGAGAACACTATTTAACTTTTTTCAATAATTGCTCCAGAGGCATCTCGCACGATATCCCAACCGCCTTCATCATGGTCGAAATACCAGCCTGGTGAACCTATTGTATTCCATTCACCGGGCCCCCCTTTCCAATATAGAAATCTATCCCTACCAAATTCTTTCGCAAAATCTGAAATATCGCACACGAAAGTGTCGCCAACAATATCAATTATTTTTATCCATTCCACATTAATAAATTTCAACTCCCCTGAATCTATTACAGATTTTTTCAAAACAATATTATCATTTAATCCGGCTAATTTTATAGTAGGATAAATAATACCTTTAATATGTTCTTTTCGCATTATTGCTTCAGCAATGCCAACGGTTAACTTGTAGAGGTAAGGTGATGACTGATTAATTTGCTGGGAAAATTTTTCAGCGATGTAATCCATCACAAAAGCTCTTATTTCAAGATTAAATGACGTATCATCGAACTTTCCCCACATAGGAATTTCTCTTTTTGGAGAGAAATTTATTTTAGAATAACCCGCATTGGCAAGTTTTACTGACCTTTCAAAAACCCATTTTCCTATTGCAATAGTATCGCCAATCTTCGCTCCAATTTCAAAAAGGGCAGCTGTCCTATTGCATGCTGCGTAAAACACCTGAATACCTTCACGATTTGCTCGGTTTAGTTTAGCAAATTGCTTTGGAGGATAAATTATGTCATTAAAGGATTGAGGTTTATTCTCATATAGAATACAACGATATAAAACATATCCAGGAGCAATTTGCAAAACAAATCCGGGTTGATTTTTTATAAACGATATTAACACTGACGTGATGTTATCTTGATCATCTACTGTCAAATCAAACCCTTCTATCATAGTTTTTAGTTCAGAAAGATATTCAAGATTTATTTCTTGATCTTCAGGTCTGAAAATTGGATTTGTCTTGGGCTTGTTTTTTTTGAAAAAACTGAACATAAAATTGTTATCAAAGTGCTATCCTAACAGGCAAGTATACTTAAAAAGCCTAATGAGACTGTGTGCCTTAATAGACAGTTACGAAGGTCATTCGCCTTTTCGCGCATTCGTCAAGCCAGTCATGCTCGCCTTGCACCTGGGAAACTCTTTTATACATTTCCCTTCTTCAACTCCCCAATAGCATAATTTGCAGCACGTGCCGTCAGTGCCATAAAAGTAAGCGAGGGGTTTTGCACCCCGGTCGAGGTCATGCACGCGCCATCTGTTACAAAAACATTCGGGCTGGAATGCAGCTGGTTCCACTTGTTTAAAAGGGATGTTTTTGGGTCTTTGCCCATTCTTACGCCACCTACTTCATGAATATCGAGGCCGGGGGCCTGTTTGCTGTCGTAAGGATTGATGTCTTTACAACCGGCCTTGTCAAGCATTTCAGCGCCCTGCTGCAAAAAATCGTTCAGGGATTTAACATCATTATCGTCATAATCAACAGAAATAGTGAGCAGGGGTATCCCCCATTCATCGTTTTGCTCCTTACTTAAATAAACGTGGTTAGTTTCTTTCGGGATAGTTTCACCCTGCATCATCATAAACACATCCCAATTCCCTGCTTCTGAAATGGCATCTTTGTATTCGCCGCCCACCTGAGGCCCATCAGTTTGATGTCCCCAGCCTGCACGCGTTGCTGTAAAAAATGTCATATACCCCCGCAAAAAATCCGTTTCCTGTTTGTACACATTCCGAAAATTCGGCATCATAACGGCAGTAGGCCTGCGCCCATAATAATAAGTATCTTCATAACCTTCCATCCTGGCTGATAGCGACCCACGATAATTCTGGAAAGCCACATATTTGCCCAGCAACCCATTATCATTACCCAAACCATCCGGAAAACGGCTCGAGGTAGAATTCAATAATATCAAATTGGTATTTAATGCCGCCGCATTTACAAAAATTATCTTCGCGTAATATTCCGTTGCCTGTTTGGTATGCGCATCTATCACCCTAACCCCGGTAGCCTTCCCTTTTTTATCATCATAAATAATAGAATGTACCACAGAATCAGGCAAAATAGTAAGGTTGCCCGTTTTGGCGGCTGTTGGTAATGTAGATGAATTTGAACTGAAATATCCCCCGAAAGGGCAACCGCGCTGACACAAATTGCGGGCCTGGCATTGCCCCCGGCCCTGGTCTAAATGCACCTGTTTGGGTTGGGTTAAATGAGCGCAGCGGCCAATTATCACATTGCGGTCTTTATAATTTGCCATTATCCTTTGCTGCATCACTTTTTCAACCGTATTCATTTCCCATGGCGGCAAAAATTCACCGTCAGGTAAAGTTTCCAGGCCATCGTGGTTACCGCTAATGCCTGCAAAACGCTCCACATAGCTATACCATGGTGCTATATCATCATACCTTACCGGCCAGTCTACCGCGAAATTATCCCTTGCAGGGCCTTCAAAATCAAACTTGCTCCAGCGTTGTGTTTGCCTTGCCCATAGCAGGGATTTACCACCAACCTGGTAGCCGCGTATCCAGTCGAACGGTTTTTGCTGAATGTATGGGTGCAGTTTGTCTTTTACAAAAAAATGTTCGGTACTTTCATCAAAAGCATAACAGCGGTTAACAATAGGGTTTTCTTCTTTTTCTTTTAAAGGGATATCCAGATGATGCTTAAAATCCCAGGGGTCTTTGGTGGCCGTAGGGTAATCTTTCAGGTGCACCACATTTTTGCCGCGCTCTAAAACAAGTGTCTTTAGTCCACCCTCACAAAGCTCCTTTGCAGCCCAGCCGCCACTGATACCGGAACCAATGACGATTGCATCATAGGTGTGATTGGGGTTAGCTTTATAATTGAAAATGGTTTCTGGCATAATTTATTTTTTATCGTAGAGACGCAATACTTGCGTCTCCTGCTATACAGAGCCACAAATCAAAGTTGGATTTGCAAGCTGAGACGCAAGTATTGCGTCTCTACATGTTTTTTAAGCCCTGCAAATAGGCAATACTCAGTGGCACCTGCACCAAAACATTATTGCTTTCATCCTCAATATAATAATGCTTTATACCTGCTTTTTTTGCAGCTTTTAATATGGCGGGTATATCAATTTGCCCGGTGCCTAAAGCAACATCATTATCCTGTGAAGTACCGCCCGAAAAATCGCCCTTCACCCCTTTTTTTAAATCTTTTAAATGCATCAGTTTATAACGGCGGCCATATTTTTCGAGCAATTTGGCAGGATCCTGTCCCGGAAAAAAGGCCCATAAAATATCCAACTCAAAGCTTACATATTTTGGATTGGTTTGCTGAACTAAGGAATCGTACAGGGTGCCATCTTTATAAGGCTGAAATTCAAAACCGTGGTTATGGTACACAAAGGTTAAACCGTATTGCTGTTTCAGTATTTTACCCACCCGGTTAAAATCATCAATTGCTTTTTGCATTTCTTCAGGTGTAAGCACTCCTTTATGCGGCATCCCGGCTACTCTTACATATTGAGCTCCTAAAATTTTTGCATTTTGGGCCACTGTTTCCGTTTTATTAACAAAGTCATCGTAACTTACCCCAAAGGATGAACATTTTATACCACGCTCGTTATTGCTGTTTAGCTTTGGGATTACGCCAATATCATGAATATAAGAGAAAGCGGTATCCGCATCGCTTGATGAAAATGATATT
>Ga0206857_1134_pt1 | contig 14374 bp, 14 predicted proteins | sample Alteio_BWOrgCont_49_FD_152865 | JGI IMG/M metagenome (GOLD analysis project Ga0206857, IMG submission 152865) | Enriched cells from forest soil in Barre Woods Harvard Forest LTER site, Petersham, Massachusetts, United States -... | ecosystem: Environmental > Terrestrial > Soil > Temperate forest >...
ATGGAAAGATACACACAACGCGCACAAGGGTTGATCCAATCAGCCCAGATGCTGGCTCTGCGGGAAGGCCACCAACGCCTCATGCCGGAACATATTGCCAAAGTTCTGCTTGATGATGACCAGGGTTTATGTGCCCAGTTAATTGACAAAGCCTCCGGCGATGGCATGAAGAAATCCCAAGCTTTGCAAGCACTTATCCAAGAAGCCCTTGCCAAACAGACAAAGATAAGCGGCAGCGGCGCAGGTCAAGTCTATCTTGCACCCGAAGTTGCCAAAGTCTTTGAAACGGCCGAAAAAGCAGCAGATAAAGCAGGTGATCAATTTGTTTCGGCTGAGATGTTGCTTTTAGCGCTTGTCATGGTGGAACCAACAAAAAGTTTATTTACCAAAACCGGTATCACGCCGGAAGCCTTGAATCAATCTATCCAGGCCTTGAGAAAGGGCCGTAAAGCGGACAGCGCGAGCGCAGAAGATACCTATGATGCTTTAAACCGGTATGCCCGGAATCTAACCCAAGCTGCAAGGGAAGGCAAAATTGACCCAGTCATTGGCCGCGATGAAGAAATTCGCCGAACCATCCAAGTGCTGTCACGCCGCACAAAAAATAACCCTGTCCTCATTGGGGAACCAGGGGTTGGTAAAACAGCTATTGTAGAAGGGCTTGCGCAGCGTATTGCCAATGGGGATGTCCCAGAAACGCTGCGGGAAACGCGCCTGATGTCCCTTGATCTCGGCGCCCTGATTGCAGGCGCTAAGTACCGCGGGGAATTCGAGGAGCGCCTCAAGGCTGTTCTTAATGAAATTACCCATGGCCAAGGGGATATCGTCTTATTTATTGACGAGCTTCACACACTAATTGGTGCTGGAAAAGCAGATGGGGCAATGGATGCCGGCAATATGCTAAAGCCAGCGCTTGCGCGCGGGGAACTCCACTGCGTGGGGGCAACAACACTGGACGAATACCGCCAACATATTGAAAAAGACCCGGCATTAGCCCGCCGGTTCCAGCCCGTGTTCGTCCCGGAACCCACTGTCGAGGACTCCATTTCTATCTTACGCGGGTTGAAGGAAAAGTATGAGTTGCATCATGGTGTCCGCATCAGTGATGGGGCAATTGTAGCCTCTTGCACCTTATCAAACCGGTATATCAGCGACCGCTTCCTGCCAGATAAGGCGATTGATTTAATGGATGAGGCTGCCAGCCGCCTGCGCATGATCGTAGATTCCAAGCCTGAAGAAATAGATGAACTTGACCGCCGGATTATCCAGTTAAAAATTGAAAAAGAAGCCTTAAAACGGGAAAGTGATAAAGCATCACAGGAACGCCTTGGCAAGCTTGAGGCAGAATTGACAGAGTTAGAGGCCAAATCCGAGGCGTTAAGTTCCGTCTGGCGTGCAGAAAAAGAAAAGTTATCTCAAACCCAAAAGCTTAAGGAACAGTTGGATTCTTTGCGGTCTGAATTAGAAATTGTGCAACGCAAAGGGGACTTGGCACGCGCAGGGCAGATTCTCTATGGCCTTATTCCGGACTTAGAACATAAGCTCCAAAACATTGACGCCCAGCAAACGCAACGTTCTTTAAAAGAGGAAGTCACGGAACAGGATATTGCCTCTATTGTTGAGCGGTGGACGGGCATCCCTGTGGAAAAAATGCTGACCGGTGAAAAGGAAAAGCTTTTGCAGATGGAAGGGGCTTTGCGCCAACGGGTGATCGGGCAAGATGAAGCGCTAAAGGCCATCAGCAATGCAGTACGCCGCGCCCGGGCGGGACTCCAGGACCCTAACCGGCCCATGGGGTCGTTCCTGCTCCTCGGTCCAACGGGGGTTGGTAAAACGGAACTGACAAAAGCCTTGGCAGCGTTTTTATTTGACGACGAAGCCAATATGCTGCGCATTGATATGTCGGAATATATGGAACGCCACGCGGTTGCGCGGTTGATTGGCGCACCGCCTGGATATGTGGGGTACGAACAAGGCGGAGAACTCACAGAAGCCGTACGCCGCCGTCCTTATCAGGTCATCTTATTTGATGAAATTGAAAAAGCCCATAATGACGTCTTTAATATTTTATTGCAAGTGTTGGATGATGGCCGCTTGACCGATGGCCAAGGCCATACAGTTGATTTTAAGAATACACTAATTGTTTTGACCTCTAATTTGGGGTCAGAAGCTTTACTAGATCACTTGGATGAGGACATCACGCCCCAAATGCGCGACCAAGTGATGATGGCCGTTAAAGCCGCTTTCCGGCCGGAATTCTTGAACCGCCTTGATGAAATCCTCATTTTCCACCGCTTGAGCCGCTCTCATATGGCTGAGATTGTTAAGATCCAGTTGCAAAGACTGCAAAAGCGCCTTGAGGAACGGAAAATAACCTTGACTGTAACGGATGAGGCTTTAGAGTGGCTGGCCCAAGCCGGATACGACCCCCTCTATGGTGCCCGCCCCCTCAAACGGGTTATCCAGCGCACCCTTCAAGATCCCCTTGCCCTGATGTTGCTGGAAGGTGATATTACAGAGGGTAGTGCTCTGATTGTTAGATGCGGAAAAGAGGGCTTGGTGATTGAGAAGGGGTAAAGACTTACCACTTTGCTGTGCCATTATGCCGCAAGTCAGGATGCCCCCCATTTCATGCTGAATGCATCCGTTTCCCGCAGTATTCCTCAAAACACAGAATAATTTTACGAAAAAAATAATTTCTTGACAGGGTATCGCTCCCTATGAGATGCTTTGAGCTGTCTTGCTTAAGGTGAGCAGGACGTGGAATCCAAACGACATAGTACTCGCTTGAACTCCACTAACCAAAATAAACTTACGGAGTTTACCGTGGCTGAAACGAACTTAGCCCACATCCGCTATATTTTCAAGCTATTCCAGCGGCCGCGCGGCCGCAATTACTACCTTTACGACTCGCGATAAAGCGGGCGGTGGGTTTTGCTCCTGGTATAGGGCGTGAACCCTTTTGTAACCGCTGCTGTGGGGCGTAAGGGTATAAGGCGAACACGGCCGCCCCTGATTCAAACTTTTTGGGTAAGGGCCTCTCCCAAACGCCACACGGCAGCCTTGTCTGGAATTCTTGCTTAAGAAGGGCTTAAAAATGTTAAACTTGAGTAAAAGCGATGGTACGCCCATTGCATCGTTTGAAAATTACAGGGAACTTTATTTGCACATCAACCATATTGAAAACTTGAAGTTGTTGCCTGGCCATCCTGAATTTGGCAAATCAACCTGGAGCTTTTTGGTGCTTTCACCTCTAAAGGTGGTCGAGCTTACCCATATTTTAAAGAAAGAATATGACCCGGCAATTTTATCCAGGGCTTTGGAGGAGAGAAGCGGCATTATTGAAATTTGCGAAGGGGATCCCGGTAACCTCCGCCTGGTCATTAACTCACCTGGTGTTGACGTGGAAGGTTTCCGTAAAGAATTTTGCGATGACTACTGTAACGCCCACGGCATGGCGGTTCAGGAAAAAGAATTTGATTAGAGTAGGCAAGATTCAGAATCAGAGTTAACCTGAATTCAATATAAAGAGAATAAAAATATTGATGAATCAATGAATTAGAAATGGAGTTAGTAAAGTTCCGTCGTCACCCCCGCGAAGCGGGGGTCTATGCCATATATCCGTCCTATAGTCTGATGGCCAAGCTTTATAGAACCCCGCTTTCGCGGGGGTGGCGCGGGAGGTTATGGTTGCAATTTTGAGGTTCTTATCCCGAACTGAGGTTATATTAGACTATGACCAGGGATACCTTAACCCTTCAAAACCCGTTGAGTAATTGCCTCGCCTGCCATGCCTTCACTTGATTTTCGAGGGGCTCTAATTTTCTTCGAGCTTGTTGTAGGCGCTCATGTGCTTTCCTTATTTCCTCCTCATGCTCACTATAGTACTTCTCTATCTCAATATTTTTCCTCACAGCTAAACGTGCTTCGCTATTAGAAATCTGTTCAAGAATATCGTCAACTTTCTTAAACTTTCCTTGCTGTGTAAGGTTTCTAATTTTGTCCATGTTTTCAGCTCCTAGTGCTTCCTCACCCATACTAAAGAATCTACTATCAGGGCGGTTCTTTTCTACGTACCCCTCAATCTCTGCATTAAGCGCATCATAACTTTTCTGAGCCATTTCTACCTCCTTCCCAGCAGCCCTAAAAGCTGTGTTAAAGGCATCCCAATCAACATCTCTCTCTTCCTTGGGTTCTTCTTCTGCCATATCTGTTGGCGTTGTTGTAGTCATTGTTTGCACTTCTGCCGGTGCCGTCTCCCGTTTTTTTTCAGCATCTTGGTTTCTGAGAAGCTGCAACCCTTCTTCAGCTTCTTCAAAAGCCCTTTGTGCAGGTAAGAATACATTCTCATGGTGTTTTCTCATCTCATCTGTATCGCTTATTGCTCGAGTATGGTTCCTAGCTGCCTCAAGCTCTTCTTTAGCTTTTTTCACCTTAGCTTCAGCTTCTTTAATAGCTTCCTCATTGGAAATCGCTTCTTTCTTCTTTTCCTTTGCCGCTTGGAGGGATTTCCCAATGCCGCTATCAGCCTTTTGCTTACCTTCGTCTGGTGTTACAGGCGGCGCCAACACTACAGCCCTTTTTTTTGCCCTCGTACGCTCGTAGTACTCCTCCATATTCTGCCGGAACTTCCCTAATTCCCTGCCAACTTCAGCACGAATCTGCCCGGTCGTATAAAAATTTTGAGAAGCTGTTACATTCTTCTCTTTTTCTTCCGTTCCCACTGCCTTTGTAATAGGCCATACGGAAAGTAAGAATGCTAAAGACATAATTGAAATCTTATGGGTGCCTATATATTTTTTCATGACCAAACCCTTTCTAGGTAAATATAATCTATCTTCATAGTTTTATTCGAGCTACTTAAGGAAATCAGAGAAATTACATCATTACGGCCGCGAGCGAAGAGTGACGGGAAGCAATGACGCATACCTTTTTATTTTGAAACTATGAATATAAGCTTAAATACCATTATATCATACTATTGTTTTGCTTAAAATGTCAATAATTAATTTGGAGAATAACTTAATAAATCTTAATTAAAAGATACGCAAAATTATTTCTTTCTTTTAATTTTTATCCGCAATCATTGCCGTAAAGGTTGCTTCAGCAACCAGAGAATCGCCAACCCATGCTTCACCACGGAATTTCCAGACAGGGCCCCGGCAGCGGTCTTTGGTAACTTTCAGCCGCAGGACATCCCCAGGCGTTACAGGCTTGCGGAATTTTGCTTCCTCAATGGACATAAAATAGACAAGCTTGTCCTGATCTGCCCCCAGGGTCTTCATGACCAGGACCGCAGCCGTTTGCGCCATCGCCTCTACAATCAATACCCCCGGCAAGATGGGCTTGCCCGGAAAATGCCCTTGAAAATACCACTCATTCATGGATACGCTTTTAATGCCAACAGCGCTATGGCCCAACTGAATGTCCTCGACGCGGTCAATGAGCAGCATCGGGTACCGATGGGGGATCAAGGCCATAATCTCTTCAACCGTAATAACAGCTTGCATGGGCATTTCAGGTTCAACCCCTTTTTGAAAATCATGCGTAATAATAACAGATGGTTGTGTCATTTTCTTTTATCCTTCCGGGCAAGCCGCGTTAACGCAATCGTCTGCCGATGCCAATCATGAACTGTGACTGCCGGGGATCCGGCAACCGTTTCGCCTTTTGCGATATCCCGCATGACACCGCTTTGGCCAGCGATCTTGACGCCATCCCCAATAGTCAAGTGTCCAGCAATGCCCACTTGGCCCGCAACAATCACAAATCGGCCTAATTGGCTACTCCCCGCGATCCCGACTTGCGCGACGATAACACAGTTTTCACCAATTTGCACATTATGCCCGATCTGCACCAGGTTATCAATACGTGTGCCACACCCGATCATTGTATCTGGCTCGGCTCCCCGGTCGATCGTTACATTCGCACCAATTTCAACATCATCCCCGATAATTACGCGTCCCAATTGGGGAATATTCAAATGTCCTGCCTCATCCATATGAAATCCAAAACCCTTTTGACCAATGCGCGTACCTGGCTTTATGGTTACATGCTTTCCCAAAAGGGTGTGGCTAATTGTTACGTGCGAACCAATAGAGCATCCTTTTCCCATCTCAACGCCGCTTTCAATAACAGTGTGGGACCCAATTTCACATCCATCCCCAATCACAGCATGCGCTTCAATGACCGCAAAAGGGCCGATATAGCAGTTTTTACCAATCTTAGCAGATGAGTGAATCACGGCTTGAGAAGAAATCCCTTCCTCCCTTTTGATGGGGGGATAAAAGAGCGCGGCCACACGCCCATAGGCACGATACGGCTGCGGTGAAAGAAGCAAGGCAATGCCTTTTGGGGCATATTCCGCATGATCAACAGAGACCAAACAGGCAGATGCTTTCGTTGCTTTAAAATTATCCAGATATTTCGGGTTATGCAGGCAACTGATATGCCCTGCCCCTGCCTTATGTAAAGGTGCAACATCTTTAATAACTTGTTGAGGATTGACTCCAGCTGCTAGCGTCGCGCCACACGACACAGCAAGGTCTTGCAAGGTATATGGGCCTGATTTTTGGTAAAAACGTTCATCCGCCATCGTTATCTCCTTTCTGCCAGTCGGCCTGATAGCGACTATGGCATAGATTCAGGTTTTTTTTAAGGAAAAAGAGAAGAATGTGAGACAGCGAAAGATTGCATACTTTTCCTTACTGCCACACCAACTTCGCAACAACTTCCACATGAACTGTCCAGCGAAATTGATCCAAAGGTTGGATTATCTCCAGGCGATAACCGCCTTCAACCAAAATACGGGCATCCCGGGCAAAAGTTAAAGGATTGCAGGAAACGTAGATCAGAGTTGGGACTTGGGAAGTTGCCAAAGCATGGGTTTGTTCTTCTGCGCCTGCGCGGGGGGGATCAACGACAACGACATCATAGCCATCTAGTTCTTTTCCTTTCAGGGGAAGTTTAAATAAATCCCGGTAAAAGGGCGTAATGGGGCGTTGGTGCCTTTGTGCGGTGGACTGGAGGGCATCCAACGCTGGCTGGTCCATCTCATACCCATCTACGGGTGCATGTCGGGAAAGGGGTAAGGAAAGCGTCCCCCGCCCACAAAATAAATCTGCAATTTTTCTTGATGATGGCGGCAACATGTCAGTCACGGTTTTTGCAAGCAGTTGATCGGCTTCCCTAGAGGGTTGCAAGATCCCACGGCAATTGCTCTCTACAGGAATGCCATCAAACAGGACAAAAGGCGCTTCCCGCATAAAGGTAAAATCCTCTTTCCCTTTGAGGCTCACCAAAAGACGGCAAAGGCTATTGTCGTGTGCAAACTGCCCCCATAGTTCCCGTTGTTCTAAGGTTAAGGCCGTACGATCCCGTACCTCCACATGGACATCCAGGCCATTATGGGCGGCTGTAATAAAGACCTCTCCTTCAAAACCGGCGGGAAAAGATTGCCCCAAAGCCTCCAGAAGCGGTTTCATAAAAGTAACAATTTCCGGCTTTAAAATATGACAGCTTTCCAGGGTCAGCAATTCATAACTATGATATTTATGGTAGCCTAACTCAACGCCATTGGCCCGGCAACGGAAGTTAAAATTGGCCCTGCGGCGAAGGCCGGGTGGCAAAATAATTGGATCCAAGACAAGCGGGCCAGGATTCTCAAATCCCTCAAAGCGCAGGGGCCGCAAAATTTTATCCCGCTTAAATTGCCGATAGGTATCCTCCCCCAAATGTTGCAATTGACAACTGCCGCAAACTCCATAGTGAGGACAAGGGGGTTCTGCATGGTTTTCTCCGCGACGGATAATTTCAGAAGATAACACCTGATAGCGGTTCTTCTTTGTGATGGCAAGGTTAACAGAGACTTCATCGCCTGGAGACGCATAAGGAATGTAAAGGCGTTGATCATCTCCAAGGACAACCCCGTCTCCATTTTGGCCCAATTCCTGGACAATGAGTGTTTTATGAATCATAAGGCTTTCCCTTTAAACCATGATGAATTGAATCTTTTTCCCGTTTTAGGGGATTTTCTAACCGTCTTCAAGGAGAATAGAAGATTTTGATAATCTACTCTTGCATCCTAAAGACCGCCAAAGTTATAAAATAAAGCATGAAGATCATGAATTCCTTCCGTTTACCATCTTGGATGTGGCTTATCCCCCTCCTTAGCATTTGGTTTGCACTATTTTTGGGCAATCGCCCGTTTGCCTCGCCCGATGAAGGACGCTATGTGGAAATCCCCCGGGAAATGGTGGCATCAGGAGACTACATTACACCACGCTTAAATGGCGTCAAGTATTTTGAAAAACCCCCCCTCTATTACTGGTTGCAAGCCATCAGTATCAAAGCATTCGGCATCCAGGAAAGTGCCATGCGGCTGTGGGGCGTATTTTTTGCTATGTTGGGATGCATGGGAACATATTTTGTTGGCCGCCGATTTTTTAATCCCCAAGCCGGGATAGCTGCTGCCCTGATCTTAGCAGCCAGCCCTCTTTATTATGCCTTAAGCCGTTTAATTATCCTCGATATGGCGATCACGGCATTTGTCAGTTTAAGTTTGTGGGCTTTTCTCGTGACCATCCATACGCCACCCGGCCGACAGCGCCGCCTATGGGCTTATGCTTTTTATGGATGTTTGAGCTTAGGCGTCTTAACGAAAGGACTCATGGCGCTTGCCATACCTGGACCTGTCATCTTGATTTGGGCTTTGGGTACAAGACGGTGGAAAGATTTATGGCCGGCTTATTTGCCCTCAGGAATCTTCGTCTTTCTGGCCATTGCCGCCCCTTGGCATATTTTGGCAGCTCTTGAAAACCCTGACTTTATCTATAAATATTTCATTGTTGAACATTTCATGCGCTATACAACAGATGTCCATATGCGCACTAAGCCATTCTGGTTTTTCATACCTGTCCTATCCTTGGGGCTTTTTCCATGGATCAGCTTGCTTTGGAGCGCCGTCCGGCAGGGGTTCAAAACCCAAAACCTTGATCAAAGAAGCATTATGATTTTCTTGTTGGTCTGGATTGGGTGGACATTTGGCTTTTTTTCAGTTTCTAACTCTAAGCTTGTTCCTTATATCCTTCCCTGCTTTCCCCCCCTTGCCTTAATTTTGGGAAATTATTGGGTCAAAATTGCCCTTCCCTCTTTTACACCCCAATGGCGCCAAGGCATTCTCACTTTTGTAAGCTTAGCTGCAACCTTAGGTATTGCTGGAATTATAACTCTTTGGCTAAAACCAGAACTCATTGATCACCGGCCTTACCTATGGTTTGATTTTACAGCTATTATCAGCATTTTGTTTATTTTAAGTGGCGTTGCAATCTTTTGTCTCTATCAGAAATGGATAAAAGTGTCTCTTACTACCCTTCCGCTAGCCGCTGTTATGCTGGTTGCAGCCGTTATCCATCTGATGCCTGACCTGCAGCGCCCTTCCATCAAACCTTTGGCAGAAGTCATTTTAAGCCTTAAAAAACCAGGGGATATTGTGGGGTGCTATAAAGCTTACTATCAAGATTTGCCGGTATACCTCCAGCAAACTATCACCGTTGTAGACGTTAAAGGAGAATTGGAATTCGGCTGTGAAGCTGAAGATTGTTCCCGCTGGATGATGAATGAGGCCCCTTTCCTGGATCTTTGGCAAGGAAATAAGCGCTTTTTCCTCGTTGCCCGCCAGGGGGAAATCGAAGCACTTGCCAAACGGGTGCCAGCATTTACCTATACCCTTCTCGCAGAAAATCAGGGGAATGTGCTAATCACCAACCAAGCTAACTAATTCTTGGAAATGCTATTCTTGATAGAGCCGGTTTTCTCGGATAATCTTGGCAACTTCCGGTGGAACCATATCTGATAAGCTGTCTCCCTGCCTGGCGCAAAAGCGCGTTTGAGTTGATGACAGGCCAGCAAAATCCTTTGCTGTTAGAAGAACAACCGGGCGACCCTTATAAATTCCTTTAAGAAATGATAGATCATCAGCCTCCCTGTTAAAAGCAATCACTTGCTCAGCAGGAATTGCCATAATTGCGCCCGTTGACGTCGTAGCATGGTTTGGGTGGGTATGCCGGATTGATAAACCCTGCATCCAGATGGCATCATATTGGTTTGTATTAATGTACGTATTGACAATATCAGACCCCAGAACAACGGAAAATTTAGCATGGTGAAACAAAGGTTGGAGCTTGTCTTGCATATCAGCTGGCATCAGCTTGGTAACCAAAACTTTGGGATGATGGGCATACAGGCTTTCCAGCATGGCAAAGCGAATAGAAAATGGTGTGCGCTTCTTTGAGTCATCTGAATTTGGGAGGGCATAAATTAAAACATAATCAGCCAATCCTTTACTTAAAATTGTTTTGACAACGTCTGTGTGCCCGTAATGAAGGGGGTCAAACGATCCTGGATAATAAGCAATCCGGCTTTGTTTTAGGTCATTAATATTTGTCTTTTCCAAGTAAACCGCATGGGCGTTTGCAAGGAGGAAGCTTAAAGCAAAGAAAATGTAAGCCATTAAATATTTTTTCCGTACCATATCACGACAAGCGAACCAGCTCATAAACCATGATAAACTGGATAATTCCCCAGATAAAGGCTGTAAGAAGGGTGGTTGCTAAAAATTTCTTGCCCAAGTGGGGATTTTTAGGGGCGCTCGAGGCAAAGCCTTTTTCAACATTGCCGTCGATTTGCACACCAAATGGTAAAACGGCAAATAAAACAACCCACCAAATAACGAAATAGATCATTGCCCCTGAAACAATTGACATGGAATTTCCTTTTTCTAATCTCCAATGATGTTGGCTACCTCAGGCAGGGGCGTTTCTGCAACCCTGCCAATCTCTTCACCCGTGATGGGGATTTTGACAATAATTTCCCCTTGTTTGAGGTTTTGGGGGTCAATCCCTAGGGATGTATTTCTTCAAAATGTCGCTAGGAGAAATTATAATCAAATTCTCACCATAAAAATTTGAAAATAACGCAAAAAATCTTTCAATCTCCGTCCTCTTCGGCCTCAATAAAATCTTCAACTGGTACCCGGTATTGCTCATTGAGCCAGCCGAGTAAGTCGCTATTTTTACATACCCTAGAGCAAAAAGGGAAAAAGCCATTTGTAGAAGGGCTTTGACAGATAGGGCAAGCCATGGGGTTTCTCTTTCATTTAAGTGGCAAAGTTTTACATGAATACTATATTTAATTAATACGCAGCCACATACTCTGCAATATCTTTAATTGTTTTAGAAGTCAAATCTTTTGTAATTTCTATAATATTCAACTTGTCTTTTAACGGACGATTCCTCTGATAAGGCTCTATAGATGCGCGGATAATTCCCATAATTGCGGGTGGGCAAATGAAATAAATTTGAGAATATTTTTCTTCCTCATGCTTCTTTATAATCGCTTGCGTAAGGTCGCAAATAAAAACTTCCTTCTGGCGTATATGCCAATCAGCGTGGGGCTCGTAAGCATGGCGTGTAGCAGTTGGTCCCCTTTCAAAGACACGGCCCGGCTTGTCGGCGCCGTGCTCATGGGTTGCTTCATGGGTGTGGGTTAAGTTCTGAATCTGGTGCAGAGGGTCAATTTTACTCTTCTGCTCTAAAACGCGGGCATGAGCCCCATCTGTAACAACAACTAAACTTGATTTTTTCATGATCGCCTCCACATTTTTTGCTAACGTTAATAATCACCATTACCAAGAATATGATTTTCCTTTATATCATAATAAATGATGCCAGCTATCGTTAAAATGCCCCCGATCATTCCAAATATATTGGTAATGATTAATGGTTTTATATTTCTTTGTATGCCATAAGCAACCCAGCATACCATAGATGCAAGCCCAATCAGGCAAGCCGTAAGGGATACGGCATGGGCAGATTTAAGATAACATATCTTGCCCGCCTGAATGTAAGGCGCAATTTGCCCAACGATCCCCATAAAAATGGTAAGGCGTTCCAACGTCAATGCTTGCCGCCAAGTTGAAAGAGATTTTTTCATCGTCTTCAACGCCTCGTTCCGTTGTTAAATTAATTCCCCCCTTTACGGACAACCTAAAGGAAAAGCTTGGGAGAATCTCTCTGGCATTTCATCTGGTGTTTTGATGTGTAATTTCATACTCTTATAGGATATTTTTTGGGGGGGTGGTGTTACAGTGAGAGGTTCACCCAATTCCTGGCTTATACAGGTTGTTCCTAAACTATCGTTGATAAACCATAAATAATATATTTTTCCAAATTTCAAGTTCGCACATTTTCCAGTTGGTGTTATTGGGTTTGTTTCCCCAGTTACCGAAAATAGGTTTGCAGTTCCAAGATGTTCTTTGAAAAGGCTAATTTCAGCCAACACATCAGCAGGAATTGTTATACCAATTAAATGGGCATGTTTGATACTCTCTCCTTGGTAGTGATATTTGGGGGGTAAATTTTTAAGTAAGTCAGGAGTAATTAATTTTGGCTTAATAAGTACGCCTAAATCTTTATTATTTTGATTATTAATATATAAAATGGTTTGATTTTTTTGTAGATAAAATCCATCCGCATAACAATATTCTAATTTTGGAAGTATAATTGCACTCACAGCAATAAGGAATATTTTCATTACTTGCCCTCCCCACAGCTACTTTAAGTAAAGTTTACCGGAAGGGCTTACATCAACCTACCCTGGAAATATCATTAGGTACTCCCCTAGGGATAAATTCCTATTGAATGCGGATGGAACCTAAACTTTTTTCTTTTCTGACTTAGGCAGGTGGACCCGCAGGCCTATAGATGATAACTTCTTCAGGACGGGCAAAATTGAGAACTTGCCGCGCCCGCTCTTCTAACATATCCGGATCTAAACTTTCAGGGCGTAGCAAGTAAACCCGGCGTTCTAAAGTTTCTTTTTCTGCTTGAATTTCTGTGAGCTGCTGTTCGGACTCCGTAATTTTTTGCCGCAACCGCATCCAGGAAAAGAGGCCCCGTTCCCCTTGCACAATGTGATAGGCAAAGTAAACCATGACCAATAAAGCAATCAACGGCCCAAGTACGTAATGAAGTCGACGTGTTATTTCCATATAAATTCCCTTATCCTTTAACAGATACCCAAGGCCGATAAACTTCCCGTCCCGCATAGCGTGCTTGGACGTGAAGGTCTTCCTCAATGCGCATTATCTGATTGTATTTTGCAACCCGGTCAGAGCGGGATAAGGATCCAGTCTTAATTTGCCCCGCATTGATGGCAATTGCTAAATCGGCAATCGTTGTATCTTCTGTCTCCCCTGACCGGTGAGAGATGATCGTTTTATACCCGGCTTCCCTTGCCAAGCGAATGCTATCCAAAGTTTCTGTTAAAGTCCCAATTTGGTTTGGCTTAATTAAAATCGCATTCCCTGCGCCTATTTCAGTGCCTTTGCGTAAGCGGGCTGGGTTGGTTACAAATAAATCATCACCCACCAGTTGTACACGCTTTCCCAAAGTTTGGGTCATAGCTACCCAACCTGTCCAATCTTCTTCCGATAACCCGTCTTCAATAGATAAAATCGGGTAACTTTTTACCAAATCCTCATAATAAGCGATCATTTGATCGGTGGTCAAAGTTTTCCCTTCTCCCGCCATATGATAGCGCCCTTCTTTGTAAAACTCTGTTGCTGCTACATCTAGGCCTAAGAAAATATCTTTTCCTGGCGTGTAACCTGCTGCCTCAATGGCTTCTAAAACAAAATCCAATGCTTCCCGGCTGCCCTGTAAAGCAGGCGCAAGGCCGCCTTCATCCCCGACGTTGGTATTATGCCCCTTCTTTTTCAGCAAGCTTTTTAAGGCATGGAAAATTTCTGCCCCAAAACGAACGGCTTCCTGAAAAGAGGAAGCACCGAGGGGAAGAATCATAAATTCTTGGATATCAATAGGGTTGTCCGCATGGGCGCCCCCATTAATGATGTTCATCATGGGAACCGGCAAAACATGGGCATCCACACCACCAAGATAACGATAAAGAGGCATACCTTGTGCCGCTGCTGCAGCCTTAGCAACAGCCATGCTCACACCCAAAATAGCATTAGCACCCAACCGGTCTTTATTGGCCGTACCATCGAGATTAATCATGACTTGATCAATATGGTGTTGCTCAAGTGCATCCAATCCTTGAATAGCTGGAAAAATTTCATGCTCGACAGCACTGATGGCATTTTTCACGCCTTTCCCAAGATAGCGTCCCTGATCTTTATCGCGTTGCTCCAAAGCCTCAAAAGAGCCAGTTGAGGCGCCTGAGGGAACAGCAGCCCGGCCAAACGCACCACATTCTAAATCAACATCAACTTCAAGGGTTGGAAATCCACGGGAATCTAAAATTTCCCGCGCCAAAATGTTGAGAATTTGTGTCATAAAAAACTCCTTTTAAATAG
>Ga0206857_1118_pt2 | contig 14370 bp, 10 predicted proteins | sample Alteio_BWOrgCont_49_FD_152865 | JGI IMG/M metagenome (GOLD analysis project Ga0206857, IMG submission 152865) | Enriched cells from forest soil in Barre Woods Harvard Forest LTER site, Petersham, Massachusetts, United States -... | ecosystem: Environmental > Terrestrial > Soil > Temperate forest >...
GAAAACACTGCGCCGCGGTTTGTCCAAGGCGGGCGTTCCGTGCAATGGCCGCATGGCATCGAGAAAGGGCAGGGCGATCGTCGCGCCGAGGCCGCGAAGAAAGTGGCGGCGATTGAGATGCCAGCGATGGCTGAGGATATTGCTCATGGTAGTGTGGGGTTAGCGTTTTTGGAACAGGTCGCTCGTGACGAAAGTTTCGATCAGGCCGGCCAACTGGTAGCCATCGGCCTTGCTTTGCGCGGTGATGCGCTGGAGATCGGCGCGGTCCGCATAAGTCATCATGCGGCGCAGGGCGAAGGTGGCGAGTTTCTCGGTGAAAGCGGCGGCAAACTTGTCACTATCTTCGAGCAACAAGTGCTTGAATTCGCCGGGATTCCCAAAGGTGCGGCCGTCCGGCAACTCCCCGCTCGCGTCGACCCGTGGATTCGCGCCGCTGCCGTCCGCCACCGCTTCCACCACCCGCCAGCGCCCGATGGCATCGTAATTCTCGAAGGCGATTCCCAAGGGGTCGATTTTCCGGTGGCACGCCGCGCAATTCGCATCCTCCAGATGGGCGGCGAGTTTCTCCCGCAGGCTGGTCTTGGGCTGGGTCGCCTGCACCGTCTTGATCGCCGGAACATTCGCCGGCGGCGGTGGCACCGGCTTGCCCAGAATGGATTCCGCCAGCCACTTCCCCCGATGCACCGGGCGATGCCGCATACCATCGGACGTGAGGCTCAGCACCGCCGCCTGGGTGAGCAGGCCGCCGCGATGATCTTCCGGCTTCAAGGCGACCCGGCGAAACGCTTCGCCGGACACGCCGGCGATGCCATAGAACCCGGCGAGACGTTCATTGAGCATCGTCCAGTCGGAGTCCAGGAACTCCCGCAAACTAAGATGGTGCGTCAGCACTTCGCCGAAGTAACTGGTCGTCTCGCGGATCATGCAGTCCTGGAGATTGCTGTCGTAATCGGGGTAGAGCGTTTTGTCCGGCGCGAACATGCCGACGCGGCGCAACTGGAGCCACTGGCGCGGGAAGGCCTCGGCAAAGGTCGCGGCCCGCGGGTCTTGCAAGAGGCGATGCACCTCCGAACGCAGGGTGGTCGGTTCGTGCAGCTTGCCCTCCGCCGCGAGGGCGAGCAACTGATCGTCCGGCCGGGTGCTCCAGAGGAAATAGGAAAGGCGCGAGGCGAGTTCGAAATCGGTCAGCCGGGTGGTCATCGTGTCCGGCCGGCCTTCGATGAGATAGAGAAAGTCCTTGCTGCACAGGATGGCGAGCAAAGCGGTGCGGACCGAGGCCTCGAAGGTCTTGCCCCCTTTCAATTCCTCGTCGAAGAGCTGGGTGTAGCGATCGACTTCGTCCGAGCGCGCCGGCCGGCGGAAGGCGCGAGTGGCAAAGCGCGTGACGATATCGCGGGCCTGCGCGGTGTCCTTGCTCCCTTCGCCGAAGATGCGCTGATGCGCCGACGTGGGCCAGGATTCCACCATCGGCCCTTCCCATTCCACCGAATCGATGAGGAGGAACGAGCAAATGGGCTGGTAGTCGTCGCCGGTGAGCTTGAGTTGCCAGGGAAGGCGCGTCTTCACGCCGACGAACGCGACGCTGTTGTGGTCGCGGGAGAGCCGAGCGGTTGGCTCGGGGCCGGGCACGTCGTTAGTGATGCGAATCAAGCGATGCCCGGCGGGCAAATGGACGCGCGTTTCCAGAGTCACGGGCTGGTCTTCCGGCGCGTCCACATCGCGGGTGAGCAGGGTCCGATCGAGGGTGGTCTCGTGGATGTCGAGCCGCGGCGGGCGCTCGCCGGAGGCCCGCAGGCCGCTCAATTTCACTCGCAGAATGTAGTCGCCGGTCGCCGGAATCTCGAGCTTCGTGCTGGAGCCGGGATTGCCGTCGGCATTGTTGTTCGGCACGATCGAAAGGCGCACCTTGTTGGTAATGCCGAGTTCCTCGTAAAACTTCCGCAAGCCACCCCACTTCGGCCGCATCTCGTAGGGGCTCCAGTGGATCAGTTGATGCTTGGGCTGGGGATGAACCGCGAGCGCTTCATCGAGCGCCGACTCGGCCGCGGCGATATACTTCTCCACATGCGATGGGGCCAGCGAAAGCACCGAACCAATGCGTTCGAAGCCCAACCAATCCGGATCTTCCGACATGCCGGTGGTGTCGCGGGCATCATAGGTGACCCCGAGAAGATCGCGGATGGTATTGACGTATTCGTCCCGGGTCAGCTTGTGAAAGGAAACCCGCTCGGCCACGGACAGGCGGGCCGATTCGGCTTCGGCCAGTTGCGCCGTGATCCAGTCCACCACCACCGCGGCTTCCTGTGCCTTCGGTCGCGGCTCCTTCTTCGGCGGCATCTCTCCGGAATTGAGTTGATCGAGAATGTCGGCCCAATGCTCGGAGGTCTTCGCGCCGGCGAAATCCGCGGGCAACGTATCGAGCCGGAGATCGCCCTTTTGCTTCCGCTCATCGTGGCACTTGAAACAGTGCTCCTGGAAAAAGGGCTTCACCGTTTTCTCATAAACCGGCGTTTCCGAGGCCTGCGCGGCCCAGGCGAACAAGATCAGGATGCGCAGGGGGAAAAGGCGATTCATACGGGACACAGAGTGCCAGTTCCTCCCTGGACCGGATACCCCCGAGTACTCGGGGGCAGTGGCGGATGCTGGCCGCCATCAAGGTGCTTTCTTCGGCGGCGGCGCGGCGAGCGTTTCTTCGGTCCGGCGGACGAGGTCATTGAGAAAGGCCATGCCCGCCGGTCGCACACCGTGACCGGTGAAGACGACGTCCGGCTTCCATGGCAGAAGTTGATCGCGGATGACGGCGACCACGGCGCGCGCTTTCTCGGCGTCTCCCCAGCAGCGATGGACGATGTCCGACGGCGCCTCAAATCCGAGATCGCCGGTGAAGGCCACCCGCCGACCCGCAATCTCGATCTTGTAAATCGTGAGATCGAAGCTGTGGCCGGGGACGAAAAGCGCGCCGAATTTCAGGCCGCCCGCTTCGAACTCCGTCTCGTCGCCGACGCGGGTGAGCGGGAGCGGCATATCCAGTGGGCACGGCGGAAAGATGCCATAGTCCGTCAGCATGGGCATGAGCCAGGTGAGGGAGAGTGCAGCCGATTTCGGGGCCACGACCCTGGCGCCCGTCGCCCGCCACAACTGGTCACCACCGCAGTGGTCGCCATGCGTGTGAGTCTGCAAAATATGGGTGACTCGATGGATGCCGAGCGCGCGCAGGCGCGCCTCGGTCGTCGCGACACCGGATGTCCCCCCGGCATCGACGAAGACCGCATCGCTGCCGTTCTTGATCACCCAGATGTCGCCCACATAAGCGTGCTCGCTCTTCGGAATCCGGCCGCCTTGATAAATCGGCAACCCCGGCAAAACCGGCTCGGGAGGTTTCTCCAGAGCGGGAGGCTCGGTGGCGGCGATGGTCTTCTGCCAGGCCACTTTCCCGTCGCCAGTCAGTGAGAAAAGACGGCCATCGGCGGTGCCGGCGACGGCATGCATCCCGTCGGACTGCCAGGCCACGCGCGCCGGTGCGGAGAGAACGAGGTGCGCGGATTCGCGACCGTCTGGGTCAATCCAATAAGCTTGTCCGTCCCAGCAGGAAACCAGCGCGCGGCCATCCGCCGGGTGGAGCGCACAGTCAGCGACGGCGTCGGGAAAACTGACCGCGACCGCCGGACCTTCCTTCACGGGAATACGGTAGAGCGTGCGCGCCGGCGCGTCGACTGGCAGCCACACGGAACCGGCGACGCCCCGGGCAAACCAGGACGACGGCCAGCACGTGACCACGTCCGGATCGCCGCCCAGGCCAACCTCGAACATTCCCTCCGCCGGCAGCAGGAGATTGCGCAACTCGCGACCCGATCCATCGAAGACGCGCAGCCGGCCTCGTTGCTTCGGCACGAAATTCAGAGCGTGAATCGGCGGGTCCCATTTGCCGATCGCCGGGCCGCGACGCAGCCAGACCCACGCCGCGTACTCGATCACGGCGACGCGCGTGCCGTCCGCATTGATCGCGACCGCAGCGGTGGCGGCCGCCGGCACCACGGCATCGGCCTCCATCCGAAAATTCTTCGCCATTTCGGGAAAGTCAGCGGCGGGATTCGGCAGCGGCGGCGCCTCGTCGCTGGACGCTGCCGCCGTCCACAGGCTGCGATTTGGCCGCACCTCCCATACGCTCACCGCATTGCGCTCCGTGGGATAACCGGCCTGCGGATTGGCAAACGTGATCCATCCGAAGACGGCGCGCTTCCCGTCGGCGCTGGCGGCCATGCGCAGCGCGCGATGGGTGGGAAGCTGGTTCTTGTCATCGTAACTCAAGCGCTGGCGGTGGCCGTCGGCATCCATCATCAAGCCTGGCGGCTTGAACACCCAGTCCGGCCCATGGACGAACAACTCGCCAAACTGGCTGGCCAGCCATCCCGTCCTCCAATCGCCCGCGCCCGGACGCCACCGCGCCTGCTCGCCCTCGCGTGGATCACTCTCGGCAAACTCGTCTTTCAGCGCGGCGCCGAGGACGGCGTCCGACGGTCCGAGCCAGACCGTTGGCTCCGGCGACGTGACGCGTGAGTAAGCCATCCCCGCGGCCACCGCGTTCCCACCGGCCAGCGTGGCCACCTGCATCGGCGCCCACGGCGGCAGATTGCGCTTCGCGATCACCGCGCCATCCGGGTCAAACTGCCAGACGTTGGCATCGTGGCTGAAGGCCATCGTCCCGACCGTGATGACCTTTCCATCCGCACTCCAGTCGACCGCCGAGATCGCTTGCGGCGCCAGGACGCGATCCTGCGCCGTGGCCAGCGGCACACGGCTCGTCGCAGTCGGCGGGCCCACCTGCACATCGCGGACTTCGAGTTGCGCGCGGGCATTTCCAAAGAGCACGGCGAGGAGGAGGAAAGCACGAAACGCAGGGGGGAGAGTGCGAAACATAGGGAACTCTCTCGCAGAAGAATGCCGATGGGTCAGGCCTGGAATTTCACATTTGCTTTCGCCAAGGGCATTCCATCCCCCGAGTATTCGGGGGTGCTCCTGAGGAGAACGCGATGGCGACGAACGACGCGGATCGCTACATTGCGTCGGTTATGCCCCGCTTTGCTCTCCCCTGCGCAGCCATCGCCTTGCTCGCGATGTTTGGTGGTGGAGCGGTTCGAGCGGAAATTCCTTATGGCTGGTTTAGTCCCGAGTTGCGGCGCGTGGCAGCGGAGCGGGAAAGCCTTTCGCGGAAACTCGAGTCGCAGCCGCAGGTCTTGGATCCGCAATATACCGAGCGGCTCGGATATCATAGCGGCTTTTCCAACTCCGCGGACACGGTGGAATGGTTCGAGATGGACCTGCATCGCGACGAAGCCCTCGATGCGGTGGTCCTGGTGCCAGCGACTTCCAATGCCGGCAGCAGCGCCACCCCGGGCTATGGGTTTCCCGTGCGCTTTCGCGTGGAGATTTCCGGAAGCGCCGATCACGCGGACCGGACCGTGATCGCCGATCACACGAGCGCGGATTTTCCCAATCCCGAAGGACTGCCTGTTTACCTGCCATGCCCGGGCCGCCATGCGCGCTTCGTCCGGCTCACCGCCACGCGACTCTTCCGCGAAGGCGACCGCGCGCTGCTCGCTCTCGGCGAAATGATCCTCCTGCAAGGGCAGCGCAATCTGGCCTGGCGCATTGGTCGCGCCGATTTCACTTACAGCCGCACCATGGGAGTCCTGCCGATGTGGGGGCTGTCCAACCTCGTGGATGGGCACTCCGTGCTCGGCCCACCGGAAGGCCCATCGCCCAGCCCGACGCTTGGCTATTCTTCGCGAAAAGTAAGCCTGCTGAAGGAACCGCATCCGGCCCCACGCTGGGTGCAAGTCGATCTCGGCGCGGAAATGCCGGTGGACGAAGTGCGCCTGTTTCCCGCGCATCCCCCGGAATACGCGCACCGTCCCGGCTACGGCTTTCCTCCGGGAATCAAGGTCGAGCTGTCCAACGATCCTGAATTTTCCGATCCGGTCGAAATGACGGCCTTTCGCGACGGCAGCGGCGCGGTGCAACGGGAACCGGTCAACCCTGGCGACAATTTCGTCGCCTTCACTGCGCACGACGAAACAGCGCGGTACGTCCGCGTCACCGCGACGAAACTTTTCGATTCCGGCCCCGTGATGGTCTTCGCTCTCGCCGAGATGCAGGTTTGGTCGGGCGATCGCAACGCGGCCCTCGGCCGGCCTGTGACCGCGTCGGACTCGGTGGAGCAAGGAGGCTGGTCGACGGCCGCTTTGGTGGACGGCTTCACCAGCCGCGCCAATATCCTGGATTGGCCGGCCTGGCTCGCCGGTCTTTCGCAGCGCCGAGAAGCGCAGCAGCAGCTGGCGATCCTCGAGGCCCGGCAGACGGAGTTGCTGGCCCGGCTTCGGCTCATCGCCTGGTGGCTGGTCGCCGCCCTGATCGCGACAGCCTTGCTGGCCTTGCTCGGGTTCAATCTCCGCCAGCGCCGGGCGCGCCAGCACGAAATGGAAGCCTTGCGCCAGCGCATCTCGCAGGATTTGCACGACGAAATCGGCAGCAGCCTCGGCAGCATTACGTTCATCAGCGACGATGCGCTCGCGCTCACCACGGACGAAGCGATGCGCCACGAGCTCGGCGAAATCCGCGAGACTGCGCAACAGGCGCTCGACTCCATGCGCGACATCGTGCGCCTCGCCCAGAACGGCACCTACGGCCATGGCGATCTCACCGCGCATCTGCGCGAAATCGCCGGGCGCATGTTACGCGGCATCCCGCACACCTGGCACGGCGAAGAGGACGCCGCCGGCCGCGCCTTCGACCGCCTCTCCATGGCCGTGCATCGCGACCTCGTGCTCATGTTCAAGGAAGCGCTGCACAATCTCGCGCGCCACGCCCAGGCCACACAAGCCGACCTCACCCTCGCGCAAGACGCCGGCACGCTCAGCCTCACCATCCAGGACAACGGCCGCGGCTTCGACTCCGCGGCGAAACACACTGGCGCCGGCATGGGTCTGACCAATCTCCAGCGGCGAGCCGCCCGCCATGGCGGACGCGTCGAAATCACCTCCGCGCCCAGTCAGGGCACCACCGTCCGCATCTGCTTCCCAGCATCATGACTGAGCCCGCAAAACTGATTACTGATTACTGATCACTGATCACTGATCACTGATTACTGATTACTGATTACTGATTACTATCCCCGCCCCATCATGGCTGACTCCACCAAAGCGCTCACGGTCTGGCTCGTCGAAGATCACAAGACTTACGGCGAGCGTCTCATGCGCGCCCTCAACCGGCTCGAAGGCATCCGCTGCCCGCAACGCTTCACCGCCTGCGAAGACGCCCTGGCCGCCCTCGCTGTGCCTGCCACGTCATCCGAGCCCCCGCAAGTCCTCCTGCTCGACGTGGAACTCCCCGGCCTGAGCGGCATCGAAGCCCTGCCCCAGTTCCGCCAGATGGCCCCGCGCACCGCGCTGGTCATCCTGACCGTCTTCGAGGACGACGACAAAATCTTCCGCGCGATCTGCGCCGGAGCCACGGGATACATGCTCAAGACCGCGAGCGTCGAAGACATCGCCGCCGCCATCCGCACCGCCGCCGCCGGCGGCTCGCCAATCAATCCCACCATCGCCCGGCGCGTGCTGGAAATGTTTTCCAAAGCCAACCCACCGCAGCGCGACTATCACCTCACGCCACGCGAACAGGAAATCCTGCAACTCCTCGTCCAGGGCCACACCATCAAGGAAGCCGCCGCGCACCTGGGCATTGGATACTATACCGCCGACGAGTACATCCGCACCGTCTACGAAAAGCTCCAGGTCCGCAGCCGCGGCAGCGCCATCGCCAAGGCCGTGCGGGAGGGGTTGGTGGAGAAGAGGGAGAACTAATCACTCATCCACTTCGTGATAAGAGTAAGTAGTCTGGCCCATCGCGTTGGTCCGCGCTTCCTGTTTCATCCTCTTCCCGGGCGCGGGCCCGGAATCCTCGGCACAGGAAGTCAAAAATGCGGTGCAGCAAAACAGCAGGAAAATTCGAACCGGCATATTCATCGGGGAAACACTCCGCCCGCCGCACAGAAAGGCAAGCCTGCAAAACGGCTGGCCATGCGCCGCTCCCCAGCCGAACGTCGGGAATGGGATTCTTTATTTCCCTCCAAGAGATCACCGTCCACAGCGAGAATCACGCCTGGCATCTCTCCACCTAACCATCGATTATGTCCCACTCATCCCCTGTCACCACGTTCCTTACCAAGGAAGAAATGAAGACGCACATCCTGCAGGCGAAGCTCGCGAAGAACGCCACCTGGGCGCAGATCGCCGAGGCCGCGGGGTTGTCCGAAGTTTTCACCACCTCGGCCTGTCTCGGCGAGAATGCCCTCGGAGCCGAAGAAGCCGCCAGGGTCGGCCAATTCCTCGCGCTCCCGCCCGTGGTCGTGGAAGCCCTCACCCGCTTCGCGAACAAAGGCGAAGCCGCCCCGACCATCCCCAAGGAACCGCTCCAGTACCGCTTCCAGGAAATCCTCTATGTCTATGGCGAGACCTTGAAGGAATTGATCGAGGAAAAGTTCGGTCCCGGCATCATGAGCGCCATCGATTTCACGATGGACGTGGCTCGACAACCGGACCCCAAGGGCGACCGGGTCGTCATCACGATGAACGGAAAGTTCCTGGGATATAAGAAATGGTAGGAACTCGTCAGCTTCGCCCGCGAACGGGCGTTACTTTTCCGGAGCCACTTCGCGCATTTCCAAGGTCCGCCGCTCGATCTCCTTCCGCAGTTCAATGACCACGCGATGCCCCTCCGAGTAGGTCTTCAACGCTTCCTCCAGCCGGGCTTCGAGCGGGCCGATCGCGAGGTGGAGAAGCTCCTGGTTCACCGCCGCTTCTTGCGCTCGCACCAAGGCCAGCAAGTTACTGTCGACCGGAGTGGCATGACTGAGCTTCACTTCTTGCAACTTGAGTTCCACGAGGGCACGCGAGAACTCCTGCACCTTGGTTTTGAGGATTTCCGCAGCAATGTCCACCTTGGGCGCAGAGACATCATCCGCAAAGGAGCAAGCCAGCGCGGCCATCGTGATCGTGAGGGCAATCGTTAGTTTCATGGTGGGCTTCCCTTTCCGGATTCCTGTGAATGGAGATTTGCTGCGTCGAGGATGATCGGGGGAAGGGGCGGTCACAGTATCCTTTCCTGCCGCGAATCTCACTTCTTTTCGTGCGTCTCCATTTTCAAAGGAAAGTGTCGGCTCACGTGTGCTCTTGATTTCCACCGACTTGGGCCTTTAGCCTGGTCCTGTGCCACCCCCCACCCCCGCTCAACAACAGCAGCGCCTTGTCTGGTGGATTCTCTGGGCGGCTTTTCAAACTGGGATCTTTATCATTTACCGTTTCGTGGGAATGCCGCACGACGCTACCATTCACGCCAACGAGCCAGCCTATTGGCAATTGGCCTTCCTCCCGGTGCTCATCAGCGGGGTGCTTCGCTGGACCGTACTGCCAGCCATGCGAGACGCCGTGAAAGCGCTTCCCTTCTTCGTCGTTGGCATCGCCATGGCGGAGACGACCTGCTTCCTCGGCATCTTCATTTTTCCTTCGCACCAGACACCCCTCTTCATCGCTTGTGTGCTGGGCATCTTTCAATTCATCCCGGTCTACTACGGATCCTATTTCGGACCGAGCGATGAGCATTGATCGGCTCATCCGTTAGCGACAAATTCCCGTTCGACAATGACTTGGGAATGGCGCGCCCCTGATGAGACCGTCTCCACCTCCAAAGCCCTCCTCACGGCGGCGCTGGCGGTGCTATGTTTTCACGCCGCCTATTCGTTCGGGCCACTCCTCTTTCCCCAACTGTTCATTGTGGGTTATGCCATCGGCCTCGTGCAATTGGCGCGCCTCGCCTCGACGCGGAAGGCATTTTACCTCGGCTTGCTGACGGGCTTTCTTTGCTTTGCGCCGCAGCTCGTTTTCTTTTGGGAGATATTCTCCGCCGCCGCGGTGGTCCTGTGGCTGATTCTCGCCTTCTGGATCGCACTCTTTGTCGCCCTTGCACAAATCATTCTCGCCCGCTTTGGCCCGAGGATGGCCGTGCTGCTCCTGCCCTTTCTTTGGACCGGATTGGAATACACGCGGAGCGAGCTCTATTACCTCAAATTTTCCTGGTTGAATATCGGCTATGCGCTGGCTGGCTGGGAGCAGCCGGTCCTGCCGTTCCTCGGCATGTATGGCGTGGGCTTTCTGGTCGTGGCGATCGCGTCCGGCTGGCTGCTTGCCCGGTCAAAAGCCGCGGTGGTGACGATCGCCCTTCTGGCTAGCTTCGCGCTGCTCCGGTTTACTGCGTCCGAATCCAAAACTTCATCTGCAGGGCCGGAATTGCGTGTCGCCGGTGTCCAACTCGAATTCCCCGCGGTGAACCAGATCCTCTCCGCGCTGGACATTCTTCTGGCCTCGCACCCGGATGCCCAACTCGTGGTGCTGAGCGAATACACCCTCGACGGTCCGGTGCCGGACTCGCTCAAGGCTTGGTGCAGAAAAACCGGATGTTATCTGATCGTCGGCGGCAAGGACGCAGCGCTGGCCGGTCAATATTTCAATACCGCATTCGTCGTCAGCCCGGCGGGGAAAGTCGTGTTTTCCCAAGCCAAGAGCGTCCCCATTCCGTTCTTCAACGACGGTTTTCCGGCGCTGCGTCAATCGGTATGGAATTCACCCTGGGGCAAGATCGGAATCTGCATCTGTTACGATCTGAGTTATCGCCGCGTGACGGATGAGTTGATCCGGCAAGGCGCGCAAATGCTGGTCGTGCCCACGATGGACGTGGCTGAGTGGGGCGCCCAGGAACATGCGTCGAATGCCCGGGTCGCTCCGGTGCGAGCCGCGGAATACGGAGTACCCATTTTTCGGCTGGCCAGTTCCGGCATCTCCGAAGCCGTGAACGACCATGGGAAGATCATCGCCCGGACCACCTTTCCTGGCCCCGGCGAAATGCTCTTCGCGGCCTTTCATCTCCCGAGCAAGGCCACCCTCCCGCACGACCGCTGGTTTGCTCCCCTGTGCGTCCTGGTGACCGCGCTCCTCGGGTTGTTTCTCGTCCTGGAGCCTCGGATCAAGCGCGGCCGGTCACGAATGACACTAAGATAAGAGGCTTTTAGGACGCGTCACACTCCGGAAAAGCGCCTCTGCTGCTCCAGCAGGCTCTAATTCTTCTGCGGCGTTTCGCGATGTTTCATTTCATTATTGTGGGTGAAAGACCACACCCGTCGCCTCCTGAGCTTCTATCCATGTTTTCCATCGTTCGGTATCCATACCAAAGTCTTGCCCGGTTAATTTCTTCAATTGTTCGTATGCTATCTCCTTTGGAAGAAATTCCCGTCGCATGTAATTTGGTATCTCGCCTTTCAAATTCCGTAGCAAGCCCTGTGTAAGTGTCATTCTCATGGCGTGAGTGGAAGGCATTGCATTCGCGTGAGCCGGGTGATGAATCCCGGCGTCACTTGGATTGCACACCGCCCTCGGAATTTCGGATATCACCCTTTTGGTATTCGGAAATAAATAACAGCCGGTCGACCAAAATATAAACCACTCGATTGGTCGCCGACCGGACGACGATAAATTTCCCCGAAATGCGCAGCAATGTTCCCCGGCACGTCGTCTGGGGATTTCCGGGATAGCGCGGGAATCCGCTGTCGGGTAATCTCGCCAGTTCCTCAGCGACCTCGAGAGGCAGTCCGAATGCGACTTGCTTTCCGATAAGATCGGAAAGGTCGCCATCGCCGGCATGGACGCAGGTTTGCACAGACAACAACAGGGCCAAAAAGAGGCTCGCGGCGGGTACTTTCATAGATGAGTCCGGGGTTTCTCGGGGGTCGGAACTCTTAATCCAAAAGCGAGCGGCGCACAAGCCAAGCCGGAGGCTTGCAGGATATTAGCCGGTGGTACCACCACCGGTTGACGTCTGGCAAAGCGTTGCGTCCCGGCAGCGCGGGAAATACGGCCATGGTTCCCGCATCCCTCCGGGATGCGACGCTTGCGGGGGCGGGTTCCTGCGGTGTTACCGCAGGCTAATATCCATGCATCCCTCCGGGATGCGGGAACCACGGCCTTGTTCCCCACCTCCAACGACCCTGTTCCCGCCTCCAAATTCCGATTCGACAGCACCTTTGGAAGGGCGCATCCTAGGCGAATGCCCCCCGGTTGTATCGTCCTCCCGATCGCCTTGCTCTTCCTGGCGGCGCCTTTGCGCGCGGTGGAAGCGGGGGCCGGCGCCGGCGCCGGAGCGCCCTTTCGCCCGTTGCTCGACCAGTACTGCGTGAAGTGCCACAGCGGCGACAAGCCGAAGGGTGATCTCGTGCTGGAGGATCTCGCGCCGGACTTTGTCAACAAAGACAGTCGCGACCGTTGGGAGCGCATCCTCGAGCATCTCGAGGATGGCTCGATGCCGCCGAAGTCCAAGCCGCATCCGCCCGCGCCGGAACAGCGGGCGGTGTGCGACTGGATCATCGCCCAGGTCACGGCGGCCAAGACCCGGGTGCGCGAGACCGAGGGCCGCGTCGTGCTGCGCCGGTTGAATCGCGATGAGTATGAAAACACCGTGCGCGATCTGCTCGGTGTGGAGGTCAAGCTGAAGGACATGCTGCCGCAGGATTCGTCGGCCAGCGGCTTCGACAATGTCGGCGACGCGCTGCATACGTCGTCGTTCCTTATGCAACGCTATATCGAGGCCGCGCAGATGGCGCTCGACCAGGCGATCGTCAATCGCGCCCAGCCGCCGAAGTCCGAGGTGAAGCATGTCACGCTGCACGACGCATATCAGATTCGCAGCGCCACGGAGAAAGTCTTCCGCAAGCGGGACGACCAGAGCGTGGTCATGTTTTCCTCCTCCAAATGGGTCGCGGCGACGCTCTTCTACATTAACGAACGCGGGCGCTATCGTTTCCGGATCTCCGCGGCGGGCGCGCAGAGCCCGAACCAACCAGTGACTTACAGCGTCAACATCGGCGGAGGCATGGGCGGCGTGAAATCGCACCTCGTCGGCTACTTCGACGCGCCGCCCGATCGCGCCGAGGTCGTCGAGTTTGTCGAGACCATGGAGCCGAAGACATCGATGACGATTCTTCCCTATGGCCTGCCCTCCGCGCAAAGCGTCAACAAGATCGGCGCGGACAGTTACACCGGAGCTGGTCTCGCGGTGAACTGGGTGGAAATGGAAGGTCCGCTCAATGAAATGTGGCCGCCGGAAAGTCATCGCCGCATCTTTGGGGACCTGCCGCAAAAACCGGCGCCGGGGGCCAATCAAAATGGCCGCGTCGAGGTCGTCTCCGACAACCCGGCGCAGGACGCCACCCGGATTCTCGCGGCCTTCGCGCGACGGGCGTTTCGGCGGCCCGTGACGGACGCGGACGTGAAGCCGTACGTCGCGTTGGTGGCTGTACGCATGGAGGAAAAGTCGTCTTTTGAGCAGGCCGTCCGCGCCGGCCTGGCTGCAATCATGGCCTCTCCCGAATTCCTCTTTCTGCGCGAGCCCCCCGGCCGGCTGGATGGTTCCGCGCTGGCCAGCCGCCTCTCGTACTTCCTCTGGAGCACGATGCCGGATGAGACGCTGCTCGCGCTCGCGGAAAAGGGCCGTCTCAGCGACCCCGTTGTCCTCCATGGCCAGGTCGAGCGCATGCTCCAGGATCCGAAAGCGGCGGCGTTTACCGAAAACTTCACCGGTCAGTGGCTGGGCCTGCGCGACATCGACTTTACCGAGCCCACTCACATTCTTTACCCGGAGTACGATGATATGCTCCGTGCGTCGATGTTGCGGGAAACGCAGCTCTTCTTCGACGAGTTGCTGAAACACGACCTGAGCATTGCCAACTTTCTCTCGTCCGATTTCACCATGCTCAATGGCCGGCTGGCCAAACACTATGGGATCGGCGGCGTCAGCGGCTGGGAGTTTCAAAAAGTCGCGCTGCCGGCGGACAGCCATCGTGGCGGCTTGCTGACCATGGCCAGCGTCTTGAAGGTCACCGCGAATGGCACGAGCACTTCGCCCGTGCTGCGCGGCGCCTGGGTGCTCGATCGCATCCTCGGCACGCCGCCCAAACCACCGCCGCCCAACGTGGGCACGATCGAGCCGGATATCCGCGGGGCGACGACCATCCGCGAACAACTGGCCAAGCATCGCCAGATCGAGTCATGCGCTGCGTGCCACACGAAAATCGACCCGCCCGGCTTTGCCCTGGAGAGCTTTGATGTCATCGGCGGCTGGCGGGAAAACTACCGCAGTTCCGGGAACGGCGCGCCCGTGATCATCGATGGCCAGCGCATGCAATACCTCGCCGGGAAGAAGGTCGATCCGGCGGATGTCCTCCCCGATGGCCGCAAGTTTGCCAACATCGACGAATTCAAAAAGCTGCTG
>Ga0206857_1135_pt1 | contig 14267 bp, 13 predicted proteins | sample Alteio_BWOrgCont_49_FD_152865 | JGI IMG/M metagenome (GOLD analysis project Ga0206857, IMG submission 152865) | Enriched cells from forest soil in Barre Woods Harvard Forest LTER site, Petersham, Massachusetts, United States -... | ecosystem: Environmental > Terrestrial > Soil > Temperate forest >...
ATTGAGGATGTGTCGGGGGTAAAGTTTTTTGGTTATGCGCCGCAAAGTCAAACCCTGGTAGCACGACACTGCCTTTTTCAAAATTCAGGATGCTTTTGGCAAGCAAAGTTGTTGCAGGACGGGAGCACGTTGTTCCCGCCAGAATAACCGGGTAAGGGGCGCGCCAATGGGCAGCGATTTGCTCAAGAATCAATCGGCGGCGGGCAGCGGGTTCGATGTAACCTCCTTGAGCCAAAATGGGCGGCCAATGATCTGTTAAAATCTTTAAAAAATCAAGGGTAAGTTGCCAATGGGCAGCATAATCCGCCCCTACAAGGGTTTTCAAATCCGCCAGATCTAGCCCCGTTGTTTCAACCTCGTCCACCAAGCGCATTAACTCTTGAGCAAGGCGGATTGCACTGGCTGGATTGGAAATGCCATCTGTGCGTTGCTTCTCAAAAGCTAAAACCAGTTGGCTCAAGATCCCTAACCGCTGCCAGGCAGGCATAGCTGGTGGCAAGATTGTGGGCGGCATATAGCCAGGTAAGTCAGCGCCCTCCTCAATATCTGCCAAGGCCATGATGCGGGGTAAAATTCGACATCCTTTAGGCGTAGCCTTTATAAAAGCTTGATTAAGGGCAAGGCATCCCCGCCGTGTGGGCAAAATCACCAAATAGCGCGCAAGGCTTAGCGGATCGGATGATGTCTGGTCAATTAACCCTTGCACAAGGGCGGGCAAGAAAGGTTGCCCAAGAGGAATTGCGGTAAGTCCATTCATGATGGGCTACCTTATCATGAACGCGGCCCCCTATCCAATACTTGCGGCGGAAGAAGACGCAAACCAGTTTGAGATTTATGGGCATTTTGGGTACCACCCCCAGGAAAATGGCTGTTTCTCATAGGAAAAGCTCGATCTTCTAAGCCTGTTTGAAGATTTTAGGAAGCATCCAAATTGATGCGTTTAGGGTGTTTTTTGACGGACTAAGGGGACAAATCTTACCGGATCCAGCCTTTCATAATGAAATTCCCCCCCTTTTTTCGTTACACGTACCAGAACTTGGTCATTAGGTATTCCGACTGGCATAATCAGGTGGCCATTGGGTTTTAATTGCGCAAGGAGTGCAGGGGGGATTTCAAACGCTCCGGCTGTAACAAGAATGGCGTCAAAGGGGGCATGTTCGGGCCAGCCTAAATTGCCATCGCCAATCTTAACGGTTACATTTGCATAGTCTTTTAAGCGCTCCTTAGCGCTTAAACCAAGAGGCTCCAAAATTTCAATGGTGAAGACTGCCCTGCCGAGCAAGCTTAAAATAGCAGCCTGGTACCCTGAACCCGTCCCTATTTCTAAAATTTTGTCTTGGGGGGAAATTTGCGCCGCCTCTGACATGCGTGCAACAATAAAGGGTTGTGAAATGGTTTGTTGCAACTCAAGGAGTAAGGGGGAATCCTCATAAGCAGAAGGGGTTAGGTTTTCAGGAACAAAAAGGTGGCGGGGGACAGAACGCATCGCTGCCAACACCCGGCGGTCAGTTATACCGCGGCCTTCAATCTGCTCTTTGACCATCAAGGCACGTTGACTTTCAAAATCCATGTGGGATAACCCTTCATTTCCTTGTGCATTATCAGGATTAAGAGCCGCAATAGCCTGGTAAAGAGTGAGCGTTAAAAGACATGCACGAAACATGAGATGCTAATCCTGATTTCCTTTTAGATTCCTCCTCAGTTGGAAATAATAACCATCGAAATGAAGCATGGGGCTTTCACGGGTAATAATACATTTTACCACTATGCTACCCTTTGGGAAAGTCTAGAATCACAGCCGGGTGTAATTGAAAGTGAGACTTGGATGAAGGAAGGGCCATAATCTTGATCTTTTACGCCCGCTCCTACTTTTAATCGCACCCACTACAACCAGGATATTCACGCTTCTTTTCCTTTCCCTTTAATGCGTACAGCAGCAAGGGGGGATAAACGCATGGCCATTTGATTTTCAATTCTTAAATCAACGACGGAAACTTCCATGGGATTAATTTTTTTTTGCTGAATGAGTATGGTCAACCGGGCAAGGGCATTTTCGACTTTGGTTTCCGGCAACATCACTTGCAACTTTTTATCGAGATGTAAGTCCCATCGGCGCCCTCCAACCCTAACGAGGGCTGTCAGCTGCTTTCTCACATCTGGAAACTTCTCCAGCATTTTCAAGATATGCGGTGCATGAACGGGCGCATCGCCACCAACAATAACAGGCAGATTGGCAAACCCTTGGAGATGATCACTGCTGATGATCACACCCTGCCCATCGACCAAGTAATGTTTTTGGTGATGTTGCCACAAAGCAACAGGCTCACGCTCTGTTAGCTGGATGAAAATGATGTTCGGCAATTGACGTTTGACAGTGGCTTGGCGGATCCAGGGAATTTCCTCAAGTTGCTTCTTGATCTCATAAGGATCATAGGATAGTAAGGGTTGCCCGCGCTGTCCCTCCACCACCTTCATAATTTTCTCAAAGGACGCATGGTGACGTCCTTCAACCAAAACTTCAGCAAGAGAAAATCCCATTTTTCCGGTAATCTCAACAAAAGAATGCGTAAGGGTTCCCACAAGCCGTTGAGGATATTCCATCCACCAAGCCAAAACAGGCAAAAAGAACGCCACCCCTGCAACTAAGATTCCTTTTATCAGGCGGCTTGACGCAAAACGTTGCATCATCGCGCTAACGCGCCAGGAGGGTGATCCACGCCTCGAACGTCGGGAACGGGAAGAAAAGATGGCTTTCTTTTTCAAAAATACTCCCCCCTTAATGGTCGCATTGGGCTTGCTCGACCATCCAGGCAATCAATTGGTTAAAGGTTATTCCTTGATGCGCTGCAATTTCCTGCACTAAGGATAAGGGGGTCATGCCAGGCTGCGTATTTAACTCAAGTAAGTAAAATTGATCCTGCGCTTCATCATACATAAAATCTGTCCGGGTAACGCCCCGGCATCCCAAAAGGCGGTGAGCTTTGAGGGCAAGATCCAGTACAGTTTGGTAAGATGCTGGCGATAAGGGGGCAGGCATGAGATGCTGCGCTTTTCCAGGTGTATATTTTGCTGTGTAATCATAGAATTCCTCATGGGGGCGAATCTCAATCGCCCCGATGGCTTGGTCACCCATGACGCCAACCTGGATTTCACGCCCCGAGATGTATTTTTCTGCCAGAATCTTGTCTCCAAAGGTCCAGTCGCGCAAGAATCGGTTAAAATCTTCCTGTGTGCGAATGATGGAAACGCCCTTACTGGATCCCTCGTTAACCGGCTTAACCACATAAGGCATCGGGAATGGATGGGCAGCTTGGGTGTCTGTTCTGGAGACAACTTTCCAAGTGGGTACGGGTATTCCTTCCCGTTCAAAAATCTTGCGGGATAAAACTTTATTCATCGCAACAGCAGATGCAGTTACACCAGAGTGCGTATAAGGAATGGCCAGAACCTCCAGCATTCCTTGAACGATTCCGTCTTCCCCCCCAACTCCATGTAGCGCATTAAAAATAATATCAGGCCGTGGTGTTAAAGCCTTCTCAAGATGGGCCATATTACGGGTTACATCAACCGGGGTAACGTGATGACCAAGCTCTTGTAATGCGGTGATTACGGATTTGCCGGAACTTAAGGAAACCTCGCGCTCTGCTGACCATCCGCCCATCAGGACGGCAATTGATTTTTTTGTCATGAATGTCCTTATTACCTTGTCTTCTTCCTTGTCGTTTTTCCTAAAATCCACAATGTAAGGACGGTTTGGCAAAAAGCCCCTTGACGCCGATTGGTAACTCATATTATTTTAGGAAAATCGTTGCTTAAATGGTTAGGCAACGAGCGTGATGCGCTGGTATGGAAACACCAGAACATCCCTGACCATAACAAGCTAACTAACTCTTAAAGGGTTTGTTACAGCCTTTTACACCATAACTTAATCAGCACTTAATTTCAAACAAATCTTGTTTAGCGGCAAGGCCAAAATATCAAGCTTTTTATTACCGGTGATTATATTAAATTCCTGTCCATCCACAAGACATCATACATATGATACTATCATGACACAAAGAAGAGAACCTTATTTGGAAGGGGATTCTTTCTCAGGATGTTTTTTCAAGGACAAATGAAAATAGACAGGATCATGGGAAGACGCTGGGCTCATGCGGCAATCAAAGCTTTCAAAATCAAGGCCAGGTTTAGGGTGAGTTGCCATGCTTGTCATGGTTAATAAATTGTTTTTCTTTGCATAATCCTGAAATGTCATATCCGGCGATAGTTGGCCAGTCGGGTCTTCAAAGCTAAAAACACGAATTTCGTAATGGTTTCCCTGAATCTGAACCTGCTTTCCCGGAATGTCGGAATGAGCGAATGGCGATGGTTTGCTCGTAGCAACGGCAGGACATTGATCTAAAAATTGCCCTAAACTTAGTGTGCCTGGTTGCAGGTTAACTGTGATAGCTGTTGGTGGAGTTGCATAAGACGTCGATAAGACGCTTAAGATACAGATTATGAATAGTTTTTTTAGCATCAAACTTCTCCTTTGTAGCAAAGTATAGTCACTGTTAAAGAGGGAGTGCAATTCGTTTTCGCATCCTTATCGGGTTCATGATAATCTCTTTACAAGCTAACAATGCTGAAATAAAGAAAACAATAGATAAATATTGGAAACATAGTTGATAAATCCTGAAGTCCATGTCATATTGTTTTGCACTAAAGACGGTTTATCCAGAGATAACCGCAAATTCACCTAAAATTTCAACCATACTTCACATTCTTTAGCATTAAAAAAGCAGAGGATTTTTTTATGAATAAAAAGAATATCTCGCCAGAACCTGGACTGAGAGTCCGTAACCTTAGAAAAAAATTAGGCCTTACAAGGATAGAATTTCACAAGAAAACAGGCATAAGCGCAAGCACACTGAGGGCATGGGAGGTTGGCGAAGTGAAGCTTTCTCCACCAAAAGCTCTGACTCTTTCTCATATGTTTATTTTATTATTTAAATTAAAACCTGAAGAGGCAAGCCAAGATGTTTTATTAAATGGGGTGAAAAGGGATAATATATCGCCCCAAAAACAACGGACAAAAAATGGAGAAAGAAATATTGGTTGAACTTTTTACGTGAGGTTAGGATATAATTTTGCTTGATGTTCCAACGCTGCAAAATGAAAGATTCCATAAAGATAAGCTACCGCGACCGGTAAAGATATAACCCAAAGGCCACAGTGGCCAAAATAATTTCCAAGATAAATCAAACCATAGGATGTGATAGCAGCTATTAATGCTTGAGAAATTGAGTATAAAAGGCTTGCATAAGTAAAGCGGCGATAGAGCGGAAAGTGACTCATAAAAACAGCATTTGCTGGTGAAGAATGTAAGGGAAAAAGAAGAATCAATGCTTGTATTAGAAATAGATGGAGAGGAGTTGTTAGGGTCATAATCCAATAGGGTATAAATATCAGTAAGAGAAGAGTATATGTTCCCATTATTTTAAGAATTCTTAGAGAATGGATATAATAACTCAGGCATGTTAACAAAATATTAGAAATTACCAAAATCACAGTCAATAAGAAAATTGGCCCCTTTTCTTACCGCTTCCAATCCCCCCAAACAAGGGCGCCTAACCCCATCCCAACCAACATCAAAATATAGAGAAAGGGGCTATAGATAAGCCCTGTATGCTGCCATAAAAATAAACAAATAGCAGGTGTTGTACCAGAGAAAAGCATGGATCCAACAGCATGTCCCAAACTTTGGCATCGAAAGCGGATACCCACATCACAATGTTGGATCAAAAACGTACACCCAGGCAGGGCAAAAAAAGCGGTGCCAACCGTAATAAGAAGCGGCAAGGAAAAAAACGCGAGGCCTTTAACCATCATAATTGTATCGAGCGCTACCAGAGCCAATGAAATACCTCCCCCTATTTTTGCAACCCGGGCCAAGCCCCAACGATCTGCTATCCAGCCTGCTAAGGGGAGGGTAAGGACATAGGCACTGGTCAGCCAAAAGCCATAGAGGGAGGCATTGGCTGTTGGGATCAATCCCAAAACTTTAGACAAATAAGTACTTAAGAAAACCATATAGAAATGATATGACCCGCCAATCATGCCGCAGATCATGATTGTCCTCATTAAGGGCGCCCAATTGGTTGATAATGCCTGCTTCAGGGGTACAGGTAAAGGATGGCTTTTCTGATAAGCAAGAAAGGGGGGCGTTTCGACCAAAAATTGCCTTAAAATAAAGGTAATAATCCCAAAAAAGCTACAGCCTAAAAAAACCAGCCGCCAAGCTTCCCCTTCCATAGGGATAAAGGCGGCAACGAGGGAAGCCAGCGCAATGCCAATATAAGAACCGCACACAACAAACGCATTGGTAAAACAGGGGCGTTTTTGGCCGAAATGTTCAAAAATATAGATACGTACGCCATCGGATTCCCCTGCAACAAACATGCCTTGAAACAGACGGCACAGAATAAGGATGAAAGCCGCTTTCCATCCTAACACATCATATCCGGGCACAATGCCAACAATAAAGGTTGGAACCGAAATGCCGATCATGCTGTATCTTAATGAAATGCGCCGGCCTTTTGTATCGCCTACTTGTCCAAAAATAAGAGCGCCTAAAGGTTTGGCAAGAGACCCTAACGCAAAAACCCCGAACGTTTTTAAAAGGGAAGTTGTTGGATCATCGCTTGGGAAAAAATGGAGCGCCAAGATGGGGGCGAGAAACCCATAAATGGCATACTCAAAATATTCTAAAACCGTACCAAATACCGATATCAGAAAAATTGGCTTATCCACGGAAACAGGCGATTGGATTATCAATGTTTTCGATAGGTCTTCAGGTTTTGATATGTCTTGAGAAGGTAAGTTTTGCGTGACGATAGGTTGACGAGATAGATTGTGCATTTGCTCTCCCTACGCTGGTACGAACCAGATCAGGTTATAGGGTTAAGCGACCACCGCTTTCTCAGCTAAGCCTGTTTACAAACAAACTCAGCACCCCTGGCTAATAAGAGGCATCATAGGGGGCTTGTGGTTGGGTGTCAATTGGGTAATAAAACATTATGGGGATATGAAAGAGGTAATCCTCTTGTCATTCCCTATAAAAACTTTTAGCTAATCTTGCACTAAGCTTAGCAGGGTTAAGGGTGGATGGGAGGAGCATTGACGTATGGTTTTAAGGGCGCACTTAATTTCCTGACTTATAGTCTGGTCTTGTTTGAAGGGGTTCGTAGACGACTGATACGATCTTAGCCAGAATGCTAACGGAATCGACCCTGGTCCGCGGTTTGCAACCAAGTTCTCACAGTTCAAAAGATAATCAGCTTTGAATTTCCAAGCAAGTCGTACGGGAAGGGATTTTAAATCCCCGGAATAAAAGACAGCTGTGGAATAGATCGAATGGCTCGTCCATAAAAGCACAACGCCAGAAAGTCCAGCGGCTATGCATCTTAGAAACTTGGTCGCTTGGACATCCTTGTTCTTAATCCCGTTCCTTTGTACATCTTTCTTTAGCTTTATAATGTCAGGAATATCAGATGTTATGACTGTTGAAATAAAAATGGGCAGAATGGACAACATCATAAACCAACCGTGGTGCAAAAGCATGGTAATAAGGCATGCTGTGAAGAGGAAGCTTTTATCAACTTTTTGTTTAAAGCAATTTTCCTGTTGGTTAAAATATTTTCGAGATAATAAAAAGAGCGACAGGGAAATCAAAAAGCTGCCAACAGCGCCAATAATGCCAACGGCAGCCAAGGCATCAGCTGTTTGATTCAAACTCGATGCATCAAAGCGGCCGATACCCTCCCATGTTGCTTCCTGAAGGCTTGATGATTTTAAAGAAGGGAGCTGCCTTAAAATACTGTCGCTCATTTGTCCCCATCCCATACCCGTGAAGAGATTGAGGAGGGGAGCATGTATATAATCGGCCCAAAGTACCTTTAGAGAAATAAAACGAGAACTTAATGTTGGCAATATGACCCAAGAAAATGCCATATATTCTGCAATTATTAAAGATAGGGGCGCGCCTAAAAGAACAATCAATAATGTTATCCCCCTTTTTTCTGGAGGTCTATATTTTGATGTGATCATATAAAGGATAGGCCCCCCTATTAAAGCACCTAAAGCAATTTTATTTTGAGAAAGGAGGATGGCAACAATAGCAAAAAACCTTGTGACAAAAGATAGCTTACCAAAGTTTCCGATGCTAAGTATCAATAGGCAAGCACCGATCCATCCCAAATGAGAGGTGAAATGGTATAAAACCCAGTTTCCACTGGCATTTGTAAATTGTGGATGCGCAAATAACACAAGCGCAATCTGTGCATAGCAGGCAAATTCTACACTTATTCGAATGGCTTGCTTATATTTTGGATAGTGGGGGGATTGCCTCAGCCACAAATAACAAAGCATGATTGCTGAGATCGAGAGCCAAAGCCATCCACCCGTCATTTGTTCTGGATGTCCAAACCAAGATAAGTGCTTATCAAAGGAAAAGGGAAGCATTATGACGGAAGTTGCTGCTAATCCAACAGTGCCTAACAACAAAGGATTCGTTCGGGAAAGATGAACGTAAAGGTAACCTGTGTGCGACTTTTTAATATCATCTATACAGACGCAGAGTAAGATAAGAGAAGCAAACGCACCAAGGGAGGCAATACCCCAAGCCACGCCTTCTGTATTGAACCAAATACCCATTTGAAGAGGCGGAAGGGCAAAAACAAACACCCATGGAAACAAGAGGATTATCCCTAAGCACCCTGTGACAAGTATATTTTGAGATGATTCTGCTGGAAATAGATTATCATCCAATTTCATGGCCATTGTCAGCACTCTTGAGGCACTTTCTCATTCATTACCCCCCTTGCATAAATTCCTTTTATGATACCCTTGAGAATTTGAAAGGGGAGTAGTTTATACGGCATTTCTTTAAGGTTTTAGCGTTTAGCCTTTTATTTCTGTTTCTACCGTTGTTGTACAATCAATTTTATTGTGTGTATTCATTATGTCAATCCGTATGTGAATGAGAGTGTGCGTGTACATGTCCATGCACAGCAAACATGTGATGCCCGTGCATTCCGTGATGCATCTCTTCTGCATGTGAATGGGAGTGTGAGTGTACGTGTCCATGCACAGCAGCCATATGATGATGTTGCCTATGATGATGCATAGCAGCGGTATCTTCGCTGCCAAGCGTTAAGATGGCTGCTATCACGCTAACCCCAGACAGGTAAGCCGTTACTTGTATTTTTGATCCTTTCATTTTCTATCTCCTTAATCGTTAGAGTAAATTATATTCATGGGGGGCAATGGCCAACCATAGAGAAAGCTTAGCGCGTAATATATTAATAGGGTATTAACAAGAATTTTGCCGCCATCCCATCATCGTCACGGCATCGAATGTTGCAAAGATCTGGCCATCTGCTAAGGAATACCGTTCTTGGTAAATTTCAAAAGCACGGGCAAATATAACACGCGGCGTACAATTGGCCCATCGATGATAAAGGGCATTGGTTTCCCCCATTTTCCGTATATCATGAAGAAGGGCAAGGGGGTGAGGATACGTCACGGTTAGGCGGTCATGATCTGCAACGGGAGCAGAAAACCCCGCTCTTTGCAGCAACATTCCGGCATCCTTGATTGCAATCATCGGAGAAAGGCGGGGGGTGACACCGCCCCGCAGTTCAAGCTCTGCTGTTTGAAGGCAATCCCGCAGTTCAATCAGGGTGTCCCCCCCCCATATCGCTGCCAAAAATAACCCACCTGGTTTGAGGGCAGAATAGATTTGAGTCAGCATGCCAGGAAAGTCGTTAACCCAGTGGAGTGAAAGAGCACTAACCACAAGATCCAGCGACGCCGGTGCAAAGGGAAGCATTTCCTCACTGAGAACAATCTTTAAAGGAGAGGAAGCTTGGCGGACCATCGCTTCACTCATATCTGTGCTTATGATTGTGGCATCTTGGAAAATTAAAAAAAGACGATCGGAAAGTCGTCCTGTGTGGCCCCCCAAATCAACAATGTCTTGAAATGACCGGCCAAGGACCTGCAACCGAAAGAGGAGATCATTGATGATTCGCTCTTTTAATGGTGTAGATGCAGCATATGTAGGGGCAATCCGGTTTCGCCGTACTTTAATGAGGGAGCGGTCAAATAAGACGGATGATGGCAAGTTAACAGGCTGCATCAATCCCAAACCCGCATAGCTATGAGGCCTTATACAAGGGTTTCAAAAGATGTCCTGTTCTACGCTCTAACCTTTCAAAATAACCAACCCCATAAACGTAAGCCAATGCAACGGGCAAAGTAATGAACCAAAGACCAAAGGCGCCAAAATAATTTCCCAGGTAAGCGAGCCCAAATGAGGTAATAACATACATCAAAGCATAAGCAACCGCATATAAAGAGCTTGCAAGCGTAAACCGTTGTGATATTGGCAAATGATACATGAGGATAGAAACTGCTGGCATAGCTGTTAATGATAATATTAAAAGGCATGATTGAATTAAAAATAAATGCGTTGGACTTTCAATAATGTTAATGAGAAAAGGAAGAAGTACCATCAATACAAGCGCTAGCATTGACTTTACCTTTACAATTTTTATTGGATGAATACGCATGCACAGAGCGGCAAAACAAAACTCTGCAATTAAAAGCACAACAGACAAAAAGAAATTGTGCATGATAACCTTCTCAGAGGTATACCCAAAATCTTCCTTAAGCATGGGGCTAAAATAAATAAAAGCTAGGTAAAAAGTTAAAGGCCACCCACAGTAAATTAGAAAAAACGATCTTAAATTTTTGAATTTAAAGCGTTCCCTCCAAGAAAGTTTAGGGGGTTGCCGATCTTTTTTAGAAAGCGTTTTGTTTGATTCTGCTAAGCTCATTTTTAATTCTTGCCTTTTCATCTCGAGAAACTCAGGAGTCTCTCGAAGCCGCGTACGCGCAACAGCGCCAATGACAGCAATGCCAGCTCCAATCCAAAAGGCAAAACGCCAACTTAGGAAAAAAGAAGTTACAAGAGCGGCAATACCGACCGCAACTAACGCCCCTAAACTAGCAGAGACATTAATAAACGCAACGGCTGGATAGGAGACTGGACGTGGGATGGACTCAGCGATATAAATTTGTGCTCCGATAATTTCTCCCATAGATGACATACCTTGGGCTATTCGGCAAAACGTCACAATCCAGGCAGAAGTGATGCCGATTTGCACATAAGTCGGCATATTTGCCATAACGATGCAAGAAATCGACATCATGACTGTGGTAATGATAATTGTTGATTTTCGGCCGATATAATCCCCCACCCACCCAAAGATTAAAGCGCCAACCGGCCTCATGATATACGTAGAACAAAAGGCAAGAGCTGCTAAAAGAGAGGTTGTGTGTGGATCTGTTTGGGGGAAGAAAAGATCATTGAGAAGGACTGCCATATGAATATAGAGCATAAGGTCAAAGTACTCAAGGAAAGTCCCAATTTGTAAAAGCCCGAGAGCTTCCTTTTGCTCGCGGTTCAAGGATGAAAAAATCCCCATACAGGCTCCTTAATTTTATTGTCTTGATCTTTCAGCCCCTAACAATGATTGCAATCAAAGACCCTGTCAATGGTAATTATGTAAGGTTTTTAACCTTATTTGTGGTAAACTCGAAGGATGGCAATATCCTCAGTGAGTGCGACAAATTGACACGCAAATTAAGCTCCCTTTATTTTTTCTGGCCTATCCCCCTCTAAGAGATATTTCCCTTTTTTATAAAGGTCGAAATTTTCTTGCCTTAATATCATCTCAAAGCAGCCAGTGGATAACGGTGTTGCAGGGATATCTTTCATAAGGGTGTCAATACCCGCCAAAATTCCCTCTAATTGCAGATCTTCGTCTTGAGGGCCTGAATATTCAACTTCCATAAATACCCCAAGGTTTTTAATGTGATCTACCACGACGTTATAGAGCTCATTGGTATAAGTTTGCCGTATCTTATCAATAGCAATGAAAGGACGAAGGTTGTTTGCGTCTAGAAAAGATTGAAATGAGACTCCCGTTGGCAGACGGAAGTTGATTAAGCTTTCTAAACTTTTAAACAAAGGACTATCTGTCTCTTGAAAAGGTTCTCGAAAGCTGTATTCATGGCAGGAGACATGCTCCGAAACATTTGATTTCCCAAGGTGGTCGGGATTGAATTTAATGTCTAAGCTGGACTGATTGCGAATACGGATAAAAACTCCATCCTGATAAAATTGGCCATCAATTGTGTCAAAATAATCATCTACAACTCTGTGTTCACCAGCGTAAGAAAGCTTCTTCGTTAATTCGCAGATGTCTGTACACAAAAGCTGGTACTTCTTTTCAATCTCAAGATAGCTTGGCACCCGAAAACCCTTTACATACTCTCCATAAACTTGAGCCATCGTACAATTCCTAAGTCGGAATTTCAATTGTACAGTTTCGGGTTCTCATTCCGAATTAGCCTGATTTTTTTATTTTGTAGCGTGCATACCAACACAAGAAAGGGTGTTGCCATGCAAAAAAACAGGTATACTACCCAAAAGGAAATGATGATGGCAAAAGTAACTGTTCAATTTGTCTGCCAAGATTGCGGAACGTGCCACACAAAGTGGGGAGGCAAGTGCGAAGGATGTGGCACCTGGAATCGTTTGGTAGAAGAAGTTATAGAGCGCAAGCAAAAATTTACCAAGCCTACGTCTGTTAAATTTGTTGAAATCGTCGGTGAATCCCCTCTTGAGACGCGCAAATTATCTTACATTGGCGAATTTGATCGTGTCTGTGGCGGCGGCTTGGTTCCAGGATCTGTACTGTTAATTGGCGGCGATCCTGGCATTGGCAAATCCACGTTATTATTGCAGGTTGTCTCAGCTCTCGCGCAGCAAATCCCATGTGCTTATATTTCTGGTGAAGAGGCTGTCGCCCAGGTACGCTTACGTGCCCAACGACTTAATGTACAAGGAGGGTCGCAACTTCATCTTGCGAGTACCACAAATATCACGGATATTTTAAATGCCCTTGATCAACTGAATAACATTGAGTTGGTTATTATCGATTCAATCCAAACGATGGCCCTCGATACCATTGACTCTTCCCCTGGCACTGTTTCCCAAGTCCGGGCATGCGCTCATGAGCTTATTTCCACAGCTAAGAAGCGTAATATTATTGTTGTCCTCGTTGGGCATGTCACAAAAGAAGGTGTTCTGGCAGGCCCCCGTGTCCTTGAGCATATGGTTGATACCGTCCTTTATTTTGAAGGAGAGCGAAACTACCATTATCGTATTTTGCGTTCCGTCAAAAATCGCTATGGCGCAACAGATGAAATTGGAGTTTTTGAAATGACAGACCGGGGCTTGTCTGAAGTCCCCAACCCGTCTGCTTTATTTCTTAATGATCATAACCAAAATGTCAGTGGTTCGGCGATTTTTGCAGGGATGGAAGGAACAAGACCGATTCTATCAGAAGTTCAAGCGTTAGTGGCACCTACCTACTTAGCATCCCCACGACGAACAGCCGTTGGGTGGGATACAGCACGGCTTTCCATGATTTTAGCAGTTCTCGAGTCCCGCTGTGGCTTGATTTTTGGCAATAAGGACGTATACTTGAACATAGCAGGAGGATTGAAAATCACAGAACCAGCTGCAGATCTCGCAGTAGCTGCAGCACTGGTCTCCGCCCTTGTCAATGTGCCCATCCCACCCCAAAGCATCTTTTTTGGCGAAATTGGCTTAAGCGGAGAAGTAAGACCCGTATCCCAAGCAGAAAATCGTTTGAAAGAAGCCGCAAAATTAGGATTTTTAAGCGCTTATTGCGCCCTGCCTACACAACAAAAGAATACGGTAAGTAAAGAAGGCCTTGAATCTATTTATATTATGCGATACTTAATCGAATTATTGGACTTTCTTCCCAAATCCACTCATAATAAACAAAAGATAGCAGAAATTTAATCATTTTTGGAGTTATGTTAAGACAATGACAGGCTTGGATATTGCTATAATAGGATTGTTATTAGCCTCTGCCCTTATTGGGATTGTACGGGGTTTTACACGGGAAATTTTCAGCTTATTTACATGGGGCGGTGCCGCAACGATTTCGTGGTGGATGCTCCCCATGGCTCGGGGATTTATGCATTCCTATATTGCAAACCCCATGATTGCCGATGGGACTGCAATTTTTGTTCTCTTCATTATTTCGTTAATCATTTTAAGCATTATATCCAACATATTGACGAGCCATATTCGTGACAGCTCTTTTGGAGGCATCGACCGGTCT
>Ga0206857_1136_pt1 | contig 13918 bp, 8 predicted proteins | sample Alteio_BWOrgCont_49_FD_152865 | JGI IMG/M metagenome (GOLD analysis project Ga0206857, IMG submission 152865) | Enriched cells from forest soil in Barre Woods Harvard Forest LTER site, Petersham, Massachusetts, United States -... | ecosystem: Environmental > Terrestrial > Soil > Temperate forest > O...
GCAGCAGTTTTTTTCCCATTTGATAATAATTAAGATTAGTAAAGGTAATTAAGCATGAAATTAAAAATATTATTAATATTATTGTGTACAGCTTTAACAACTGGATTGAATTGCTCTGAAATAAGTTCAATAGCACAATTAGAACAAAAAGCAGAAAAGCTTAAACAAGCAATCCAACAAAATTATAACAAGCTTATTACGGAACATGGTGATGGTTTTAAGAAAGTAATTTCTAGTGCAAGAAAATTCGAACAAAAAATTGTTACGGCACATATTGATCCCGATAAGTTTGCAGAAGAACAAGATGAAGATGAGACACTAGAAACGCCTTCTGTTATGGTATTCAGACGTGAAGAAATTATAAAAAAATTTCCTACATTCATGAGTACAACTATAATTCCATCGAGAGAATTATTTATAATTCTACTTCTTCAACTTGAATTAGCACAAACAGAAGCACAAATATATAGAACAAAATATGAATCCAAAATACAAGGTAAACAACAATGAAAAAGCTAAGAATAGGCGTTTTCATGGGCGGAAAGAATGTAGAAAGAGAAGTTTCTTTTAACTCCGGTAGAACAATTTGTGATCATCTTGATACACAACGTTTTGAAGTTACACCGATTTTCCAGGCCCAAAATGGATTTTTATATATTTTGCCATGGCGCTTTTTGCACAGAGGCAAAATATCAGATTTTGTACAACGTTTACCATTTGAAGCACAGCAAATTAGCTGGGAAGAATTAAAAGCATTGGTAGATTTTTTATACCTGGCAGTGCATGGCCGATACGCAGAAGATGGCACACTACAAGGCTTTTTAGAAGTTTTAGGTATTCCATATTTGGGCACTAAAGTTTTTGCAAGTGCGCTTGTTATGGATAAAATTATTCAACGCGATTTTTTGCAAATTAATAATCTTGATGTTGCTAAAGCTATCGCTGTTTTAGTTCGCGAAATTAAAAATTTTGATAAATATAAACCGGAAATTTTGCAAAAAATTGCTGATGCAAAAATAAATTTCCCTGTTATTGTAAAGCCACATAAAGAAGGTTCTAGTATTGGAATTACAGTATTATTTGATAAATCTGGATTACAAGACGCATTAGAAAAAGCTTGTTATGCAAATGAAGGCAAAGCACAACCTGTGTTAATTGAAGAAAAAATAGAAGGCATGGAATTCACTTGTATAATACTCACCAATACACAAACCGGTGAACCATTTGCTTTACCAATCACGGAAATTGTTCCTGAAGAAGGTTCACATTTCTTTAATTACGAACAAAAATATATGCCGGGCCGTGCAACTAAAATTACACCGGCAAGATGCGCAGATGAACAGACAACATTAATACAAGAAACTTGCATTAAAGCAATGCAGATTTTGGGTATTAAAACAATTGCACGTATTGATGGCTTTTTAACACCGGCAAATAAAGTAATTTTAATGGACCCTAACACATTAACCGGCATGTCACCTTCTACATTTATATTCAGACAAGCGGCTGAAATTGGCTGGACACACACTAAATTAATTAATCATTTGATAGAAGAAGATCTTAAGAATTATAAACTTGATAATAAGTTAGACAAAAATATTAAAGAAAAAACTATGAACACTCCAAAAATTCGCATTGCCATATTATTAGGTGGAAATTCTAATGAAAAAGAAATTTCGCTTGAATCTGGCAGAAATATTGTTTATAAAATTTCACCTGAAAAATACCAAACATTACCTATATTTTTAAATAATAAAATGGAACTATACGCAATTCCACAAAAATTATTAGTACGTAATAGCACCAAAGAAATCGAATCCGGTCTAGAACCTGAAATGAAGATTGAATGGTCAGATTTACAAAAGATGTCTGATTTTGTTTTTATTGCACTTCATGGTGGTTATGGAGAAAATGGTTGCATCCAAGGAGCTCTTGAAATGCTTGAATTGCCCTATAACGGCTCTTCTGTATTTGCAAGTTCACTTTGCATGGATAAATATAAAACAACCCAATTTTTAAGACACCGTGGCTTTGATGTACCTAATAATTTATTAATTTCTTTAAATGAATGGACAATTAACAAAAACGATACAGTTAAGAAAATTTCAGCTGCAATTCAGGGTCCAAAAATTGTTAAACCACATGATGATGGCTGCAGCGTAATGGTCCAAAAAGCAAATAATGATATTGAATTAGAAAAATATATTCAAACAATTTTTGATAATGGCAAAGATCATGCACTTGTTGAAGAATGCATTACAGGAATGGAACTAACTGTTGGTGTAATTGGAAATGATAATCCTATAGCATTACCACCAAGCCAAGCTATTTCAGCCGGCGGAATCTTATCTATAGAAGAAAAATTCTTACCGGGCGCAGGCGAAAATCAAACACCTGCTCCAATATCAAGACCTGCAACAATGCTTGTAAGACACACAATGCAGGAAATTTACAAAGCAGTCGGCTGCAAAGGCTATGTACGTATAGATTGTTTTTATCAAGATGCACTAACATCACCAACAGGCAAGGAACGTGTTGTAATTATAGAAATTAATACACTCCCGGGAATGACACCTGCAACCTGCATATTCCACCAAGCTGCAGAAATGGATATTAAACCTATGGATTTTATTGATGTAATTATTAGCTTAGGCTTTGAAGAACATCAAATTAAAAACCCATTAATTTCACAAAAAGAATCTGTTAAAGATTTATTTAATAGATTAAATCTAAATAATAAAGATCAAATAAATATATAGATCTTTATTATTTTCCATGATTAATTGTTTTACGGTGAGAATGAATAAATCATTCTCACCGTATTTTTTTCTTTACAATCAATAATAAAATTTTGTAAAACTTATAAATATGTAAAACTAAAAATAATTAATTAAAAAAAGGAAAGTAATGAAGAAAATATGCTTTATTCTTCTCATGATAGGATTAACTTGCCAACCTCTCGTATCAGCTAAGGTACACCCGCAGTCTCGGTCTAAAATAAATTATAAATCTCAAACAAAATATAATTTTAAAAAATTTAAAACACTTAAACGAGCGTCATCAAACAGTTCCGGATTAGATACATCTTTTGGTAAAAATGGTGTACAAATAAATGACTTTTCTAAAATGTTTCAATCCAGTGGCAGGGATATAATAAATGCCATATCTACTCAATCCAATGGTCAAATCATCGCAGGCGGAACTTCTACTGCGGATCAAAATTTTTTTAATTTTGCTTTAGCACGTTTTAACACCAATGGTACGTTAGATACAAATTTTGGTGTAAACGGTCTTGTGACCACAGATATTGGTGCCTTTACTTCAGAAGGCCCTCATTCAACTTATAGCTTTTTAAACGGATTAGCAATTCAAACGGATGGTAAAATTATTGGAGGTGGCCAGGTCCAGGTAAATGAACAAATTTTGATTTGTTTAGCCAGATATAATACCGATGGAACATTAGATACAAATTTCGGTCCTAATAAATCAGGTGTTGTTATTACGGATATTGGAGCTATCTTAGGACTTCCCGGAAAAGATTGTGCAATAGATGCCATAATTTTACAACCGGATGGAAAAATTGTTGCTTGTGGTGGGTTTACACTAAACGTGCAAGGTACGTTAGGATTAGTGAGATATAATGTTGATGGCACACTAGACAAGAATTTCGGTATCAAAGGTGTAGTTGTGTCCCCTGACTTTACACTTACCAATAATGCCAATGTTTTGCAACTTCAAAATGATGGGAAAATTATTATATGCGGAGTCAACAATCCTAGCAGTGCCGGTATTTTTGCAGTTACAAGATATAATTCTGATGGATCTATTGACAATTTATTTGGTACCAATGGAGTAGTTACAACAAATTTTGGACCTAATTGTTTTGCAACAGGTGTTGCTATTTATGCAAATAAAATTATTGCGGGTGGAAAATCTATTGTTAATAATATTGTTCATTATGTATTGGCAAAATATAATTCCGACGGTTCACCCGACAGTTCATTTGGTACCGGTGGAACAATAGATAAAATCTTAACTCCAAGTCAAATTTCTATTGAAACTATAACAATTCAATCTGATGGAAAAATTGTTACCGTAGGAAATTCTATTACAGCCGGCGACACTTTTTTCTTAACAAGATTAAATATAGATGGCACTTTTGATACTAATTTCGGCACTAACGGTATCGCCGGAGAAAAATTCGGAATTGATTTTGAAGGCGCAATTAATACACCTAACAGTTTATTGGTTCAATCCGATGGAAAAATATTCTCTGGAGGAGTATCTGATGCTATAGACTTTAATAATGATTTTCTTTTAGCTAAATATAATTCTAATGGAAGTCTTGATAAAACTTTTGGTAGGAACGTTTCAGTATTTTTTGTTCCGGGAAATAATGGTGTTTCCGATATTGATTTTAAAACCGTTTTAAAAATACTTAGTGGTGCTTCAAACTGTATCAATGCCGTAGCAACACAATCAAATGGGCAAATAGTAGTCATAGGTTTCAGTGATGGAGAAGATCCAAATTATGATTTTTCTGCATATAATTATAACCCTGATGGAACCGTAAATGCCAATATTTCTTTTACTACTCAAGATTTTAGCGGCTATAATAACGGTGATGACACTATTTATGGAACCCACGATATTGCAACTTGTGTTGCCATGCAGAAAAATGACAGTTATGTTATTGCAGGATCATCTGATACAATCGGACAGTTCCCGTCTTTTGCTTTAGTAAGAAATCTAAAAGATGGATCCACCGATACGTCTTTTGGACTTGCAGAGCATAATAATTTAGTTGTTACAAATTTTGGGCAAGTACAAAAAAAGGCTTTAACCACTGATGCTATTAATAGTATTTTACTTCAACCTGATGAAAAAATTGTGGCCGGAGGAAGTTCTGCGCCAGATAGCCTAAATATCACCGGATCTTTTGCTTTAGCAAGATACCATAATAATGGATTACTGGATAATAGCTTTGGTAATTTAAATCTTGGTATTGTTACAACAAACATTGGAAAAACTTTAGGATCTACTGAAAGTTTTGATTCAATAGACAGCATTGCTTTACAAACCGATGGTAAAATTGTTGCGGCGGGATTTTCTAGTTATAAAAATCCATTGGGTAATTTTGCATTAGCAAGATATAAGCCAAATGGAACATTAGACGGTTCTTTTGGAAATAAAGGAATTGTTATTACTAACTTTAATTCAAATAAAATCAATGCCAGTCAAATAAATAAGGTCGTAATACAAACCGACGGTAAAATTTTAGTGGGTGGAATTGCTACAATTGATATACCAAATTTTAATCCAAACAATCCAAGATTTAATTTTGCATTAGCAAGATACAACAGCGATGGCTCTTTGGATCAAAATTTTGGCACTAAGGGTTTAGTCGTTACTCAATTAAACCCTAATGGTAATAACTCTACAAGCAATGATTATCTATCTACATTAGTTATCACAAACGATGGAACAATTATTGCCGGCGGAACCTCTAATGCAACCGATCCTAATTTTGATTTTGCATTGGTTGTATACGATAATAATGGAGCTGTTAACACATCTGTTGGTAACAACGGCATTATATTCACTGACTTTAAAACCGTTTTAGGATTAGGCTCAGGCAGTCAAGATTCTATTAACCAAAACGGCATGACTCTTCAAACAGATGGTAAACTTCTTGCTGCCGGCAGCACAAATGCAACAAATGCTAATTTCGATTTTGCCATAGCAAGATATGGTATTTCACAATCAAGTTGCACCAACGCAAAAGACGTTTTCACAAGAGCTCTTTTTGAAAAATACGGTCAATAACATATAATGTTGATCAAATAAAAAAGGAAAAGCAATGAAGAAAATATGCTTTATTCTTCTCATGGTCTTAGTAACACCTTGTAATACATTTACCCACCCAAATTTTTTAAAAAATAGGGCAGCAAAATATCCCTCAAAGCTACGTTTTAAAAGTTCTTCAAATCTTGACCCTTCTTTTGGTACAAATGGTGTAGTTGATACAAATTTGGCTACAGAAGATGGAACAAGTTCACGCGATATAGCAAATTCAATAGCTGTTCAATCAGATGGTAAATTAGTCATCGGTGGGATTACCACTGCGATTGATAATTTTATTAATTTTTCTTTAGCACGATATACAACGGCAGGGAAATTGGATGATTCTTTTGGTACAAAAGGCGTTGTTACAACTGATGTAGGTGAACTTATAGGTGCGGGTAAAGACACAAGTTATTCATTTATAAATAGCATTGCCATTCAATCTGATGGTAAAATCGTTGCCGGTGGAAGTACCAACAACCCTACTAATTTCATTTATAACTTTGCACTAGTACGCTACAACGTTGATGGAACCGTAGATAGAAATTTTGGTAATAATGGTGCAGTGACAACAGATGTTGCATTAATTCTGGGAACAGCAAATACCCAAAGCACTATAGAAAGTATAGTAATTCAACCGGATGGTAAAATTTTAGCAGGTGGTTTTGCAGGAGCCAATTTGGCAATAGCAAGATATAATACTGACGGAACATTAGATACATCTTTCGGTGGAACTGGTGTAATTCAAAATACTGCAATAACTGCAAATAATAATATGAACATTATTCTTCAAGCAGATAACAAAATTGTCGGTGGAGGCACTATAAATAAAAAATTTGCTTTAGCAAGATATGATACAAATGGAATTATAGATGGTACCTTTGGTACGGCGGGAATTGTAACTACTAGTTTTGGGTCAAATTTTAACAGCATTATAACAAACATAGGCATAGATTCTACACAAAAAATTATTGCCGGCGGTTTTTCTATAGACAACACAAATACTTTCTATTTTACAATGGCTCGATATAACACCAATGGATCACTCGATGCTACTTTTGGTACGGGTGGTAAAGTTAATACAAATTTAGACAGCCAAGAAATTGTTATTTCAAGGCTAACAGTTCAAACTGATGATAAAATAATTACAGGTGGAGCTATACTTGGTGCTACAGATACCAATCTCAATGGAACCACTTTTATTTTAACACGAGTAAATACTAATGGAACTCTAGATACAACGTTTAATTCAACCGGTATAGTTATTACAAACTTTGGCAACGTTATCCACAACCCTAATCCCAGCGTAGATACTTTATATAGTGTATTTGTTGATAACACAAGTGGAAATATATTTGCAAGCGGATCAACAACGTGTGTTGACCTAAATTATGATTATGGAATTGCAAAATATAAGAGTAACGGATCCCTTGATACTGCGTATGGAAATCTTGTAGATCTTAATACTGGAAATACTACAGGACTTATCGATACTGATTATAAAACAGTGCTAGGAATAACTGCAGGAGCTGAAAATAGCGCAGCAGGTATTGGTACTTTATCTACCGGAAATATAGTAGTAGGAGGAATTTCAGACGTTTTTGATCCAAATTATGATTTTGGATTTGCATTATATGATACTACAGGAAGTATCCAAAAGTTTAACACTGTCGATTTTTCTAGTTACTCAAATTTTAATAATAAAATATATGGCACTTACGATTTATGTAATGATATTGCAATACAAAATGATGATAAAATAGTAGCTGCAGGATTATCAAACACCTTTGGCGGGCCTTTTTCTTTTGCATTAACTCGTCTTAATTCTGACCTAAGTAAGGATAGTTTTTTTGGACAAAATGCATTAGTTGTTACAAATTTTGGACAATTACAAAATAAACAACTCACATCTGATACAGCAAGCAGTGTTATTATGCAAAATGATAGCAAAATTCTAGCAGGAGGAAGTACAGGAAATTCTTCAGGCTCTCAGAGTTCATTTGCATTATCAAGATATTTTTCTGATGGAACATTAGATGGTAATTTCGGAAGTTTAAAGCTTGGTATTGTTATTACAAATATCGGTAAAACATTGGGATCAACACAAAGTTTTGATTTTATACAAAGCGTTGCATTACAAAATGACAATAAAATATTAGCTGGAGGTCTTTCAACTTATCAAAACCCATTCGGTAATTTTGCATTAGCAAGATATAATCCCGATGGAACTTTAGATGATTCTTTTGGCAACAAAGGAATCGTAATTACTAATTTTAACTCAAGCCAAACCAACGGTAGCCAAATAAATAAAGTTGTTATACAAACTGACGGTCAAATTTTAGTCGGTGGTATTACTACCGTACCTAATTTTAATCCGAGTAATCAGAGATTTAATTTTGCATTGGCACGTTACAATTCCGATGGAACTTTAGATAAAACTTTTGGCAACAAAGGTTTGGTTGTTACCGTATTAAACCCCAACGGAAATAACTCCAAAAGTAATGATTACTTATCAAGCTTAACAATAAAGCAAGATGGAACAATAATTGCCGGTGGATCTTCTAATGCAACCGATCCTAATTTTGATTATGTATTAGTTTTATATACCACTTCCGGGACCGTCGTTAAAAATAACGGTATTATTTTTACAGATTTTGCTACTGTTCTAGGTGTTGGATCAAACAGTCAGGATAGTATTAACCAAAATGGCCTGGCTATACAAACAGATGGTAAAATTTTGGCATCCGGAAATACAAATGCAACAAATTCTAATTTTGATTTTTCAATCGCAAGATATAAGATAGCTACATGTTTGAACACCAAAGATACATTCACTAAAGCTTTATTTGCAAAATATGGCCAATAATTTTTCTTACGTTTTTAGTAGAGAGTGATTAAATAATCACTCTCTACTGATTCTATTAAAATCTTCTAGGTCCATTACTAATTGCCGGTCTTATAGCTGCTGCTGCCGGATTTGCTCCAAATCTTCTTTCTACAAAATGTAGAATCTTGATCTGATTAAATTTCTTTTTATTAGTTTTATTATTTACTATTAAAGCTTTTACGATATTTTTTTTTGACAGATTTCTTTTTACTTTTAAATTATTTTGTGCTGAAACATTAAAAACAATAAGAACGATTAAATTATATTTTAATAAACGAATCATTTTGTTCTCCTATTTTATAATCAAAAAGGACCAGGTAATACCCTGATCCTTTTTGATTAATTATTTTGTGATTTAATTAAATATTAAAATTCAACGCCGAAGTTACCACAAATGCCCCATTGTTCAAGAGCATCTTTTTTATCGGTAAATTCATATGAAGCAGTTATTCCAACATTTAATGGTCTATCATAAACCATGAAATCATATGCTAAAGAACCATAGAATTTGTTTGTTAAAACTTTTGGGTGAGCAGCTGATGATAGGTTAAGATCACTAAATTGTATTGGCACGAATGTAGCATCCGGAGCTACGTCAACACGTTGCGTACTAATAGTTGCATTACTTGCTGTAACAGGTACGCAAACATTATTTATGTCAAGAATACCAAATGTTCCAACCGGAGCTGCATTAGGTGTATTTATTAGATTGTTATTACCACATGGAACAACACCACCACATGCTGCATTAATTGCTTTTATTTTTTCAGCTTGTCTATACCAAAGGTTATAACCTGCTTCTAAATGCCATTTACATTTTTGATAATGTAAAGCTGTCCAGAAGTTAACTACATTGCCAGGTGTAACATTTACAACTTGAGTCAAGGAATTGATTAATGGGAATGTAACTGATGTATTTTGAACTACACCACGCATAAATCTTGACCAATCACCATTCTTAGTTAAATCAAATGATCTTTTTTCTTTTGACTTAAATAAATATTCCCAAGAAACATCAGCCATCCAAACTAGAGCTGTATTTTCTTTTTCTATAAATTTACTTGCACAATTTAACCCAGCACCTAAACCCCAATGGAATCTACCTACTAATGGTTCAAATAAATATCTAGCATTTGGTTTTTCTGAAACCGGTATTAATGTTTGAACATAACCACCTAAGTGACCTGTTCCTGCACAATTAAAATAATTGTAACCAAGCTTTAATTCAATATCATCCATTCCACAATTTTCTATCTTACATGGAGATATTTTACCATAATTAAGCTGATCTCCACCCAAATATTGTAAAGCTGTAGCAGCACCAGGTAGAGTTCCTAAAACTTTATCCCCTGTTAATACTTCTTTTGCACGTAAATTGTGTGTCACTGAATAAGCAGCAAAATTAGCTTCAAACCAAGTTCCTTCAAAACATTCAAATTCTTGACGGTAAGAAAGATATCCACCAATCATTGTTCTTTCCGGATTCAGACTTAAAGTAGATGAATAAGATGAGCCTGTAGGCGCCATCACTGTTAACCATAGAGAATCTACATCAGCTGGTCCTGTTTCAGCTATTGTAATACTTTTTTTGTTATTAGGTAAAAAATATTCAGCCAATTTGCATTCATTATCTCTTGTTTTTTGATAAACGACGCCTTTTGCAACATAAATTCTTTGATCATCATGATTATTGTCAAATGGACCATAATACTTTCTGTATTGATTATAATTATTCAATGCCAAAAAGAATGTTACATCTTCAATTAAAGCTCTTGGCTTAAAGAATGTTCTACTGAGTTCATCAGTAGTACATGTTTTGCCACAAGATCCGGAACCCGCCGCAAATGCCTGCGCACTAAACAAGGACACTAGCAATAAAACCGAAATTCTTTTTATCACAACTATTCTCCTCTCTCTTTTTTTAAACATATATTTTAGAGATACTATTTTATTGATGGCTTTGTCAATTTTTTGTTTTTTAAACTAAAATTTTTTCTTTAAAAACCAAAACCTGCAGAACTCTTTTAGGATTAGCTTTCTGTACCTGAAAGCAATATTGTTTAAAGTAGATTCTATCTCCCTTTTTTGGCAAATGCTGTAATTGCTCAGTTAAAAAGCCGCCAAGAGTAACAACATCCTTTATTGGAAAAGTAATATTAAGTACCTCGCCCAATTCTTCAAGACTAATAATTGCATCCACCAGCCACTCATCTTCATTTATTAATTCAATTTTCTTTGATATAGATTCATATTCATCTGAAATATCACCCACAATTTCTTCAATTACATCTTCTAATGTAACCAAACCACTTATACCGCCATATTCATTTAGAACCATAGCCATGTGCATTTGCTGCTGTTTAAATTGACGTAATAACTGATTAACTTTAAGTGTTTCCGGTACGAACATTATTGGCCTTAGAATATCTCTGATTTTTTTATCTTCTATTTTATTTTGTAATAATAAAAAAATATCTTTTTGATAAATAATACCTAAAATATTTTCCGGATCCTCTTGATAAACCGGTAATCGCGAAAATTGATATTTTGAAAAAACTTTTAGGGCATCTTGAATAGAATTTGCAACATCAATTTTAACTATATCAGTATCAGGTATAATAATTTCTTTTACAGGCTTACGTCCCAGTCTGAAAATATTTTGTAACATTTCAGTTTTATCAGAATCCATTAACCCCTTATCATCAATATAGTTAATTAAAAATTGTATCTCCTCTTCTGATGCCTCTGAGGTAGCAACTGGATGTTTACTAATTTTATAAATAACGAAATCTGATAATTTAGTCAGAAACTGAACGAATGGGTTAAAGAGGTAAAAAACAAGATTTATGATCCATAGTGTTGATTTAAAAATATGTTCACCATGAACTCGAGCAATATGTTTTGGTATAATTTCACCAAATATTAAAATTGAACATGATGCAATAAAAATACCCAAAGAAAAACCTAATCCTTCTGATAAATTTAATTTAGAAAACAGATTAGTCATAATTTGAGTTATTAATGCAGCACTGGTAGCATTTGCCAAACTACTTACAATTAATATTGTAACGATAATGCGATGTGGATGATTTTGTAAAGTATCAAACAAGGCTTTATATTTTTTTCCTGTTGATTTTGATAGCTCTTCAAGCTTAAACAGCCTTAACGCTGTAATTGTAGTTTCGAAAAAAGAAAATAAAGCACAAATGCTTAAAGAAGTCAAAAATCCCGTTAACTGTAAATAGAAGTTACTAGGAATATCACTCATTATTTTCAATCCTTTTTTATGATTAAATTTATTTGTATTTGCCCAATAAATATAGTGTCATATAAAAAAAGTAAATATTCTCTTAACCGTTCGTGCTGAAGGTAGCAAACGTAGTGAGCGAACTTGAAGCATAAACCTTTTTTTATTTGAATTTTACCCTTCAAGTTCAGTCGCTTCGCTCCTTACCTTCAGGGCGAACGGAATTATTGGGATACAATTAATACATGAATACGTATTGAGCAAATATAAATTTCAAATTTATTACAATTAAAATATATCACTTTGAAAGAATATATCTTATTCCTCATCCAAATCAATATCAAGATTTAGGTTAATATCAATTGGATCATTATCATCTTCATCACTATCGCTTAAAATAATACCAAATTCTTTTTCAAAGAATGTTTTAAGCTTCTTGCTTCTTGAAGGATGTCTTAATTTTTTTAAAGCTTTAACCTCAATTTGCCTAATTCTTTCTCTTGTCACAGAGAAATCTTTACCAACTTCTTCAAGTGTATGCTCTGAAGCAACATCGATTCCAAATCTCATCTTAAGTACTTTTTCCTCACGAGGAGTTAAAGTTTTCAATGCTTCGCGAACACGTTCTTTTAAATCATTACTTGCAACAGTATCCGCTGGAGAAAATTCATTTTCATTTTCAATGAAATCCTTAATAAACGCATCTTCACCATCGCCCACTGGCGTTTCCAATGAGATAGGCTCTTTAGAGATTTTTATAATATTCTTAATTTTTTTCTCATCTAAATTAAGTTCTTTAGCCAATTCTGCATAACTTGGTTCTCTGCCATGTGACTGTAAGAAAGTATGCTTAATTTTATTAATCTTATTAAGCGTTTCTACCATATGCACAGGCACACGAATAGTTCTTGATTGATCTGCAATTGCACGTGTAATAGCTTGTCGTATCCACCATGTTGCATATGTAGAGAATTTAAAGCCACGTTCAAATTCAAATTTTTCAACTGCTTTCATTAACCCAATATTACCTTCTTGGATTAAATCTAAAAAGTGTAAGCCTCTGTTAATATATTTTTTAGCAATATTGACCACTAATCTAAGATTTCACTTTCAACATTTTTAATTATCTTATGAGACATTCTAATGTTTTTATCGTGTTCTTCGATTTGCTCTTTTGACTCTACTTTATTTTTTAATTTTTTTGCTAATTCTATTTCACGTTCTGATTCTTCTATGGCTTCGTATCTTTCAGCTATTTTTTCTATAGCTTTTTCAATTCTTTTTCCTAATTTACGAATAAATTTATTAGAATATCTTATTGAACAGATTACCTTAATTACTTCTTCTTTATTTTTTTTAACGCGCTCTAACATTTCCTTTTTTTTGGCTTCACTATCCAATTTACCTCTATAACTTTGGTAAATCTTAGATTCATTTTCGACAAGATCCTTTATTTTACTAATAGTAGCTAGGAAAGCGATTCTTTCTTCATCAAACTTAGGAATGTTTTCTTCATCAAACTCTGAAAACTGAATAATTTCTTTTAGAGCAATACCATTTTTTTGTATTTTTTCTGAAAGATAAATCAATTCTTTTGAAACAAATGGGAAATGGGCAACCGCATCAATAGATTCGCGCTTACCTTCCATTATTCTTTTTGCAATTTCTGTCTCTGTTTTTTTATTTAATAAAGGAATTTTTCCAATGTCTCGTAAATAAGCTTTAACACCGTCAGTGATTCCCGCTTCACCACGAATAACATCTTCAGCTTCTTCCTCTTCTTCTTCAAATTCACCTTCATGCAAATTTATAGAAGCTTCTATTTTGGTTTTTAACTCTAATCCAACAGGTAAATCTTCTTCAGTTTCCTGAAACTTCTTTGATACTTCTATCTCATCTTGCATTAACAGTTCTATATGCTCTTTTTCTAAAGTCTTTAA
>Ga0206857_1137_pt1 | contig 13737 bp, 14 predicted proteins | sample Alteio_BWOrgCont_49_FD_152865 | JGI IMG/M metagenome (GOLD analysis project Ga0206857, IMG submission 152865) | Enriched cells from forest soil in Barre Woods Harvard Forest LTER site, Petersham, Massachusetts, United States -... | ecosystem: Environmental > Terrestrial > Soil > Temperate forest >...
TGTTTTAACACCCCTTCAACAGTTATTGCTCGATGGGTTATGGATTAACAAAAAAAAATGGCTTTATCAACCTGTAGAATCGCCAGAGCTACAAGATGAATGGATTTTAGTTAGGAAATCAACAGATCGGTTTAGCTGGATGGAAAATTTTCTGCAAAATAAGAAAATTGACCCCGACAAAAAAACGTATATTGATATAGGATCGAGTTACGGATGGTTTGTCAAGCAATTCGAAAACATTGGTTTTCAATCCTCTGGCATGGATAGGGACCCTTTTGGAATTGAAATTGGGTTTAAAGTTTATGATTTGAAAAGAGATCAAATTATCCACTCAGATATTGCCATTGGACTAGAAGGTTTAGTCGCAAACAAGAAAAAATTTCATATCGTTTCCTGTTTAAGTGTTCTCCACCACTTTGTGCTTGGTAAAACTTCCATGAATGCGGAAACCTTAATAAAAATGTTAGACAAGATCACAAGTAACGTGCTGTTCTTCGATACGGGTGAAGACCATGAGCCAGCCTTTGGTGATCTTCTCAAAGGATGGTCGCCAGAATTTATCCGTAAGTGGATTCTATCCCATACAAGCTTCAAAGAAGTTATACCTTTGGGGGTAGATCAAGACCGGAAAGCACCCTTTCAAGGGTATTATAACAGGACCCTTTTTGCATGCATAAAATAAAGAGGATATCGTGAAAGCAGTCATCTTAGCAGGGGGATACGGAACGCGGATTCGTGATGTTACTCCGGATATACCCAAACCAATGATTTCAATCGGTAATCATCCTATTCTGTGGCATATTATGAAAGGATATGGACATTTTGGGGTAAAAGATTTTATCCTTTGCTTAGGCTATAAAAGCGAAGTTATTAAAGATTATTTTTTGCACTATAGAAGTAGGCAAAATGACTTTACCCTGGATCTTTCAACACAGGCTCTTCAATATCATACGAACATTACAGCTGAAGATTGGCGCATCACCTTCATCGAAACAGGTTTGAACGCTCAAACAGGGGCTCGCGTTTTTCGCATTCAGGAATATCTCGAAAAAGAAGATTATTTTATGCTAACCTATGGGGATGGGGTCAGCAATATTAATATTGACGAACTCCTCCAATTTCATAAATCCCACGGAAAATTAATGACTGTAACAGGTGGCCATCCGCCGGGGCGTTTCGGTGAATTAGAAATAGATGGAAATAAAGTGACAGGGTTTAATGAAAAACCCCAAGTAACGGAAGGTTGGATATCTGCAGGCTTTTTTGTATGTAGCCGTAAAGTTCTTGATTACCTTACGCCAAACGAAGATTTAGTCTTCGAGAAAGAGCCTATTAGCAGTATTGTTCAAGATAACCAATTAATGGTCTATAAGCATTATGGCTTTTGGCACCCTATGGATACACCCCGTGATTACAAGCTTCTCAATCAATTATGGGATGAAGATAAAGCTCCCTGGAAAATCTGGAAATGAGTCTAAAATTAAAAGATTTTTACCGTGGTAAAAAGGTTTTTATCACAGGCCATACAGGATTTAAAGGATCATGGCTAGCCTATTGGTTAAGCCAGATGGATGCTCATGTAACAGGATATGCGCTCTTACCGGAAAATAAAGATTCTCTCTTTGAAAAGCTTGGCTTAGCTGAAATTATCGATCATCACATTGCAGATATAAGGGACTTAGAAAAACTTTCTTCTACAATGAAAAAAGCCCAGCCAGATATAGTCTTTCACTTGGCTGCCCAAGCTTTGGTGCGAAAATCTTATAGTGATCCTCTGTTAACATTTAGTACGAATATCACGGGGTCGCTCAATGTTCTGGAAACTATCCGGCATTGCCCTTCTATTCGATCATTAGTGTACATTACATCTGATAAATGTTATTGGAACAACGAACATGTCTGGGGGTATAGAGAAAATGATCCCTTAGGAGGACCTGATCCTTATAGCGCTTCCAAAGCTTGTGCAGAACATATCTTTAAGAGTTATTATTTATCCTATTTTAAGGCGAGAGAGAATTTTGGATGTGCCTCAACCCGGGCAGGTAACGTTATTGGCGGGGGAGACCGGGCACAGGACCGTATCGTACCAGACATCATAAAATCTGTGGAAGCCAATATACCTATTGCCCTTAGGAACCCCAACGCAACAAGGCCCTGGCAGCACGTACTTGATCCGTTACATGGTTACTTGCATTTAGCACAGCATCTTTACCATAATCCCCGCCAATACAATGGGGAAGCTTGGAACTTTGGTCCTTCGAATCAATCAATTAAGACTGTTCATGAACTCACCAAACTCATGATTAGCTCATGGGAGAATATAAATATTGATACCCCCTCCCTTGATAACCAACCATATGAGTCGAGTTTACTGCATCTTTCCATTGATAAAGCGCAAACTTTTTTAAAGTGGGAGCCCAAACTACCGTTTCATCAAGCTGTTATCAAAACAGGGGAATGGTATAAACGTATTCAAAAGGGTGATAGCCCAAGGATCGTTACTCAAGAACAAATTATAGAATTTATGAATCTATTGGAATAAAAATGATGCAGATACCTGTTTTTAAACCCTCCTTCGATAACAATGAAATCCAGGCAGCCGTAGAAGCCCTGGAACTAGGATGGTTAGGCCCCGGAAGCTATGTAAAGTTGTTTGAAGAGGCAATAGCAGATCTTTTAAAAATAAACCCAGAACGCGTCGTTGCTGTCAATACAGGAACTTCTGCTGTTCATTTGGGGCTTAAGTTATGTGGAGTTGGTATAGGAGATGAGGTTATTACCCCTTCATTCAATAATATTGCTGATTTCCAAATCATTAGAGCACTCCATGCTGAACCCGTATTTTGCGATGTCCGAGAAGACAATCTGACAATTGATGTTAATAAAATTGAGCCTCTCATTTCCCAAAAAACAAAAGCTATTATTTGCTTAGATTATGGGTCTGCCCTATGTGACTATCAAGCCGTAAAAGCCATAGGCGATAAGCATGCAATCCCGGTTTTATATGATGCTGCTCATTCTTTTGGCTCCTCACGACCTAATAAAGCTATGGTAGGAAGCGAAGCTGATTATTGTACGTTTAGTTTTGACCCCGTCAAAAATATTACCTGTATCGACGGGGGTGCCGTAATATTTAGCGATACAATGCTCGCTCAAAAAGCAAAGCATATGAGGCTTTTAGGGCAAAAACAAAACCAAAATACGCTCTACTCTAACAATAGGTCATGGACCTATGATGTGGATGATAGCGGGTACAGATACCACTTAGCAAACTTACATGGTGCCATAGGCTTGCAACAGCTCCGGAAAATCAATGAAATTAGAGAAAAACGTCAGAAAATATTTAAGTATTATCATGAAAACCTAAAAGATCTCAAAGGTGTTAAACTGCCACCCAGTATAGAAAATAATATTTTCCCCTTTATTTTTGTCTTAAGGATTATGAATCATAAAAGATCTGAATTCATTGAACATTTAAAGGAAAAGGGTGTAGACACAGGCATCCATTGGCAACCAGGCCATAAATTCTCTTATTTTTCTAACTGCAAAACCGGAGACTTAACAGTAACAGAAAAGATCGCCCAGGAAATTGTAACCATCCCTATGTATCCTGACTTAACAGAAGAGCAAATGAAAAAAGTTACTGAGGCAATCAGGTCATTTTTTAAAGCATAAGTATATGAAAATTCGTTTCTATCAAACAACGTGGAATGGTGTGGATCTTGTCGCTTTAGCTCATTCTTTAGGGCATTCCATAAGGGAGCTTCCAAGTAGCCGCTTCTATGAAGCTTATTACCAAAAAATTTCCCCGCATAGCTTAAGTGAAGAATGGCAATACAAAAAGGGGTGCCAAACAGAGTGGCTTAAGAAGCAAATTGATTTATACGGCGACAAAAGAAAGCCAACCCTTTCTATAGGGGCGGGAACAGGGATTGTAGAGGTGCCGCTAATCAAATCAGGGCACAACATTCACTTGCAAGAATGCCAAAAGGAATCATTAAGTTTGTTCGGTGGAACGGAATTAACCACATGTTATTATGGAAGCTTAGATGAGATTCCTCAAAAGGAGTATAATACCATTACTTCCCTTGCAATGATGTATGCTCTTGACGATGATCAACTTAAAAGCTTTTTTCACTCCTGTGCTAATATTTTAGAATCAGGTGGAATTTTGATTCTCTTAGATACCTCTTTGAGTTGGCAGGAAATTTATTCATACCTTAGAAACTGGCGATATTTCGCTCGCAATTATCTCCTTTGGGGATTCAAAAGATCTGTCCCTCACTTCTTAAAATTAGCAAAAGGCTTTGAGCTTTTATCTAAAGAATATTATGATCCGTACATGAAAATTTTACCGGTAAAACGGATAATGCAAATCCCCTATAATGCAACGCCTCACTGGCAAATGATGGTCTTTCAGAAGAAATAAAGGATATTTTTTGGAAATGAGAGTATTAAATCATGAAATGTAGAATATGTTCTGAGCAATATATACCCGTTATTTCTTTTGGCCCAATGCCCATCGCCAATGCTTTTTTAAGTGAAAATCAGTTTGATCAAGAATATTTTTTCGAACTTGCCACAGCATTTTGTCCTGCTTGTAAAATGTTTCAGCTTATTGACCAACCAGACCCAAAAATGATGTTCCATGATCATTACGCCTTTTTCTCAAGCACATCCAAAAAAATGGCAGAGCATTTTGAAAAAATGGCCCATCATTATTTAACGGATTTTATATCCAACTCAAAGGATGCATTTGTCGTCGAATTGGGCAGTAATGACGGCATTATGTTAAAGCATTTCGCAAAAGCGGGTATCAAACATTTAGGCATTGAACCATCCTCAAATGTTGCAAAAGTTGCCAAAAAAAATGGTGTTAGTACCGTTTCTGAATTTTTTGGTGAAGAAACAGCCCAAAAAATAGAAAAAGAATATGGTAAAGCTGACATCATTTCAGCCGCTAATGTCCTATGCCATATTCCGGACTTGGCTTCCGTTGGTAAGGGTATTGATATCCTCCTTAAAGACAAGGGGATTTTTGTCTTTGAAGACCCTTACCTGGGCGATGTTATCCAAAAAACATCCTATGATCAGATTTATGATGAGCATGTTTATCTCTTCAGTGTGCAGTCAGTCCACCGCGCATTTGCTCCCTATGGCCTTGAGATATTTCATGTAGATCCCCAAATAACCCACGGCGGATCCATGCGGTATTACTTGTGCCGCAAAGGAACTTATGAGGTGAGGGAATCCGTCGTTAAGCAGATTAACTATGAAGACCGGTTAGACCTTCAGCACCCAGAAACTTATACACAGTTTGCAAGAAATTGTGAAAAAAGCAAACAAGACTTGATTACCCTTTTAAGAAAACTAAAAGCTGATGGAGCAAGGGTAATTGGCTACGCTGCAACCTCAAAAAGCACCACTGTCCTCAATTATTGCGGCATAGGCCCCGATTTAATCGACTATATTTGTGATACAACGCCCCTCAAGCAAGGGAAATTTAGCCCTGGCATGCACATCCCCATAAAGCCTTATGAAAATTATCAAAACGATAATCCAGATTATGCCATTTTATTTGCCTGGAATCATGCCCAGGAAATTTTTGCAAAAGAAAAAGATTTTGTCGCACGTGGCGGACAATGGATTGTCTTCGTACCAGAAGTGAAGGTTTTAGCACCCACAGAAAGCTTGATCCAGCATGTTGCCTAAAATATTTTGCGGCAATCCTCCCGCACAATTCCAAGCGCATAGCGAAGAAATCCGGGAAGCAATTTTCAGGGTTTGTGAGAAGGGTCCTTATATTCTAGGGTCTGAAGTTGCGTCTTTTGAAAGCGAGTTTGCCGCTTACCACACTGCCAAGCATTGTGTTGGCGTTGGAAGCGGGACAGATGCTTTAAGCTTGACCCTGAAAGCCTTTGGCATCGGCCAGGGCGATGAAGTCATCACAGTCTCCCATACCGCCCTTGCCACAGCAGCAGCCATAGTCCTAAGCGGTGCAACCCCTGTCCTTACGGATATCGAGGAGGATTATTACACAATAGATCCTCTCAAGATCGAAGCTGCAATTACCCCCCAAACAAAAGCCATTATTCCTGTCCATCTTTACGGGCAGCCATGCGATATGGATCCTATTATGGAGATTGCCGAAAAGCATAATCTACTCGTTATTGAGGATTGCGCCCAAGCCCACGGCGCTGTCTATAAGGGTAAAAAAGTAGGTACGATAGGTCATGCCGGTTGCTTTAGCTTTTACCCCACGAAAAACTTAGGCGCCATTGGCGATGGAGGAGGGGTTATTACAAACGATAACGACGTTCAGGAACGCTTAAGGCGCCTTCGCCAATACGGGTGGGATCTGAAGCGCATCAGCCAGGAACCCGGGGTTGTCTCAAGGTTGGACGAACTGCAGGCCGCGATATTGCGTGTTAAGTTAAAATATCTAGACGCAGATAATGAAAGAAGATGGGCCATTGCGGAAAATTATTTTTCATCTTTGAGCGCAATGAGCTTCAATTCTCCTACAATTCGCCAAAATTGTAACCATGTTTTTCATCTTTATGTCATCAAAACAAAGGAACGAGATATCCTCAAAAGAGCCCTAGCTGAAAAAGGAATAGAAGCAGGAATCCATTACGCCCATCCAGTTCACGAGCATCCTGGCTATCAAGATAAAATTAAGGTGTCGCCTTTAGGACTAGATGTAACCAATAAAATTACCCAGGAAATCCTAACACTTCCTATCTACCCTGAGTTGGACGCCCCTCTTGTCTGTGAAACAATTTTGAGGTTAGCGGGAGAATGTACCTTTGTTTAGCGTGTGGGAAGGTGTATTTAATAACTTTAAAGAAGCAGGAGGCGACCTGGACGCTTTTGAAAGCGATACTTGGATTAACAAGCAAAAAGATAAGATCTGCCATCATTTGTACCAATTAGAGAATGTGGCTTTAGGTGTTTCAAAAGACTATCCTTTATCAATTGTTGTTTCCATGTTGTTGAGTCAACAAGATAAAGTATCCATTATGGACTTTGGAGGGGGAATGGGATTTCAGTATCTTGAGCTTCTCGCTAAAGTTCCTCTGGCAAAAGAAAAAGTGATGTATGCTATTGTTGACGGGAAACAAACCCTCGATGCTTTGCCAAACCAGATGAGAATGTACAGGAATCTCCATTTTTCAACAACGTTGGAAATGTTTAAAAATAGTTTCGATATCGTTCATATTGGCAGTACGCTTCAATATATTGAAAATTGGAGGGAGCTTCTTCACAATCTTAATCACCGTTACCAGCCAAAGTATTTTGTTTTTTCAGACTTGTTAGCAGGGGACATCCCAACCTTTACAAGCCATCAACTCTTTTATGGAAAAAAAATACCGCATCTTTTTTTAAATTGGAATGAATTTGCAAATTACATGTCTTCCGATTTGGGATTTTTGGTACATTTTAAATCTAAGTTCATTCATAATATTTTAAATCAAGAAGATATCTTTCCAAATTTTGGTATCCCCCCAACTCATCAAATTGATCGAGGTCTTAACGTTATTTTCTGCCGACAATGACTACATTTTTAATAACAGGCGCCTCTGGATTTTTTGGCAACTCTCTTCTTCAAGCTTTACAGAAGAGTAAGGCCAATGGCCGATTCATTTGCCTCTATAATTCTCAGAAGAACGAAATAAATGACCCACGTTTTACTTGGGTAAAGGCCAACCTTCTTGACCCATCTACGCACCGGGAAGTAATGAAAAAGTTCCACCCTACTTATTGCGTTCATCTTGCCTGGCATGTTCCCCCCCAAAATTTCTGGCATGCTCCAGAAAATTTAGAATGGCTGCAAGCTTCTATTCATTTGTTTAAAGAATTTTGCGAAGCGGGCGGTAAGGTTTTCATGGGGGCTGGCTCCCTTGCAGAATATGATTGGTCTTCCGGAATTCTTGACGAGGAAACAACGCCTTTGATTCCTCGATCCCTCTATGGCCAATGTAAAAAATCTCTCTATGAAATTTTAAAAGTCATCCGGGATACCAATTACCAATCCACAACTTTATTATGGCCAAGAATAGGATATTTTTTTGGCCAAAACGAGCCACCGCAAAAGCTTATCTCAAAGGTTATTAACCGCATCAAAACAGGTGGAGCCTTAAATCTTGTATCTAAGGATATGAAACGCCCCTACGCCCACGTTAAGTACTTGGGAGAATCGCTCGCCTATGTTCTCTTAAACCAACAAGAAGATCTCGCTTTTAATTTAAGCGCATCGCATTCGTATACATTAGAAGAAATTATTAAGTTTGTGGGCAATATATTTGATGCTTCCCCACAGAATATTGTTTATGATTCATATCATACACGTTCCCTTACCCCTGAACCTCTCGTCCTAAGTGTTCACACTGATTTATTGAGAAAAGCTTTAGGAAATCCTATTGCGGATACTTTCTTTGAGGATCTTCAGGAAATGGCCCAATCTTCGACAAGGGTAAGTTAATGAAAAAGCTATCAGATATAAAAAAAATAGATTTTCCTCAATTTGATGCCAAAGAATCCACCCTTTTTGTGTATGAAAGCGGTAAGCTCCTTCCTTTTACCATTCAACGGGTCTTTACCATCAAAACTGTTGAAGCCTGTACACGTGGCTTTCACGCCCACAAGCACGGTACACAATTACTGACTGTCTTAAATGGGGAATGCGATGTAATCTGTGATGATGGGACATCAAGAAAAACATATACATTAAATCAAGCTGCTCAAGGGCTACTTATCCCACCCACAATTTGGGCTGAACAGGCGTATTCCCCAAATACTATCCTCATGGTATTAACCGATCATTCTTACGATGAGGCAGATTATATACGTGACTATGATGCATTTCTAGAATTTCGGAAACTTTCATGAAAATTATCATAACCGGAGCATTAGGACATATTGGCTCTTTCTTAATTCAACAATTTTCCCATCAATTTGCTGGATCACAAATTGTGTTGATTGATGATTTATCCACCCAAAGATATTGCAGTTTATTTAACTTGCCCCAAACTGCACACTATACCTTTATTGAAAGTAAGGTCCAATCTTTAGATTTGGATTCCCTCATTCCTGGTTCGGATGCCATCGTGCACCTTGCCGCAACAACCGATGCAGCTGGCACCGCCAACCAACCGGATTTAGTCCATCAAAATAATTTTGAATCAACAAAATGTTTGGCAGAAGCCTGCATGCGCCATAAAATTCCCTTGATTTTCCCCTCCTCTACCAGTGTTTATGGATCTCAAGAAGCTTTGGTTGATGAAGATTGCCCGGATCTCGTACCACAAAGCCCTTATGCAATGTGCAAGATTAAGGAAGAAGAATATCTCAAAGAACTTTTCTCTAAAGGCCTCAAAGGGATCATCTGCCGTTTAGGAACGATTTACGGCACTTCCCCTGGAATGCGGTTCCATACAGCTGTGAATAAATTCTGCTGGCAAGCTGTCATGCAACAGCCCATTACTGTCTGGGAAACAGCCATTGACCAAAAAAGGCCCTATTTAGCACTGGAGGACTGTGGCAAGGCAATCGGGTGGATCATTCAACAAGCTTTATATGATGGCAATGTCTATAATATCGTAACAGGGAATCATACGGTTCGTGATGTCTTAAATGTTATTCGAAATCATATTGCTGAGATCAACATAAGTTATGTACCCCATAAAATTATGAACCAGTTATCTTATGAAGTTTCCGCCCAACGGTTTAAGAATAAGGGGTTTGCATTTACTGGCTCCCTCCATCAAGGTATTGCTGACACCATCAGCCTTTTAAAGAACGCAACACAGATAAGGACTTAAGGATGAAAATTCTTGTTACAGGTGGTGCAGGGTTTATTGGCTCCAACTTCGTGTGCCATACCCTTGAGCAAGGCCATCACGTTATAAATGTTGATAAATTAACCTATGCCGGCCGTTTGGATAATCTAGGACCCTATTATAACCACACAAATCATCTGTTTTATAAAGTAGATATCTGCCAAAGGAATGCTATTGACCAAATTATTTCAAAACATCAACCGGATGTTATCCTTCACATGGCAGCAGAATCGCACGTTGACCGGTCAATAGACTGCGCCGATGACTTTATTCAAACGAACGTGGTTGGCACCCATCATCTGCTGGACGCGTCCTTAAAATATTATAAGAGCACGGAGGATAAGAAAAAATTCCGCTTTATCCACCTTTCAACTGACGAAGTTTTTGGGGCTTTGGGCCCCACGGGAAAATTTAATGAAACAATGCCCTATCGCCCGAGTTCCCCCTATGCTGCCTCTAAAGCGTCCTCGGATCTTTTGGTTCGTTCATATCACCACACGTATGGCCTGCCAACCCTGATCGTAAACGCCTCGAATAATTATGGGCTTTCTCAATATCCTGAAAAACTCATCCCTTTGACAATTCTAAATGCTTTGGAACATAAGCCTTTGCCGGTTTACGGAAATGGCCAGCAAATCCGGGATTGGCTGTTTGTTAAAGATCATGTCCGGGCGCTTCATAAAATTATGACACATGGAAAAATTGGCGAATCCTATTGCGTGGGGTCGGACAACGAGATATCCAATTTAATGCTCGTTAAGAATATTTGCAAAATTCTTGACAACTTGAAGCCAAGCTCACACCATAGCCCTTATGAATCCCTCATTTCCTTTGTAACTGACCGGCCTGGCCATGATTTCCGGTATGCAACGGATGCTTCAAAATTAAAACAACACACAGGATGGCAGCCAGAAGTAGAGTTTGAAAATGGATTAAAAGAAACCGTTCACTGGTATCTAAATCATTACGACCGGATGAGTGAACAACAAGCACGAAAGAGAATCGGGTTAGGCTAAGAACATGAAGGTTGAAAAAGGAATTATCCTGGCAGGAGGCACAGGCTCAAGGCTTTATCCCTTAACAGTTGCAGCCAATAAGCAACTTTTGCCCATTTATGACAAACCCGTCATTTATTACCCCCTAACAACCTTAATGTTAGCAGGAATCAAAGACATTTTAATAATAAGTACCCCTCAAGATTTAACTGCCATTGAGTCCCTTTTTGGCAAAGGTGATCACTTGGGAATGCGCTTTTCCTATCTGGCTCAACAGCAGCCTGGTGGCCTGCCTGAAGCGTTTATCCTCGGGGAAGACTTTATTAATAATCAGCCCGTTGCCATGATTTTAGGTGATAATTTTTTCCATGGTCATGGTTTGACGGACATTGTTTATAATGCTGCCCAGAACCTAGAAGGCGCCCATATTTTCACCTATGCAGTCGAGGATCCAAGCCGATATGGCGTTATTACTTTAAACGAAAATAATCAAATCATGGATGTGGAAGAAAAACCCAATCATCCTAAGTCCAATCAGGCAGTTACGGGCTTATATTATTTCGATGGGACGGTCTCCAGGCGTGCTAAAAAACTCCTTCCCTCTCAAAGAGATGAACTCGAAATTACGGACTTGATCAGAACCTATATCCATGAAAAGACAATTAAAGTCTCTCAATTGGGACGTGGATATGTATGGTTTGATGTAGGAACAGCCCAATCATTACTAGATGCCTCAACTTATGTCAGCGTGATCCAATCGCGCCAAGGAATCTCCATTGCTTCCCCTGAAGAAGTTGCCTGGCGGATGAATTTTATTGATACTCAAGCTTTTGAGAAAAATATAAATAAAATGCCCAACAGTAAATACCAAGAATCACTCCAAAGAGTTTTCCAAGCATGAAAATCATAGAAACAGGCTTTGATGGACTTATTTTGTTGAAACCAAAGGTATACCAGGATGAAAGAGGAGCATTTTACGAATCCTGGCGTCTTGAAGATTATAAAAAATTGGGAATCACGGAAGATTTTCTTCAAGATAATGTTTCGATTTCTAGAAAGAATGTTTTAAAAGGTCTTCATTTTCAAAAAAACCAAGGGCAGCTTGTAACCGTTACATTGGGGAGAATTTTTGACGTTGTTGTGGATATACGGCCAGAATCTAAAACTTATAAAAAATATTTTTCCATTCTCTTAGACGTAGAAGACCCCCAACAACTTTATATGTCCCCTGGTTTTGCCCATGGATTCTGTGTCTTAAGTGACATGGCTATTATTAATTACAAATGCACCCAATACTATAACCCCCATGAGGAGGGAGGAATTGTTTGGGATGATCCGGCGCTTGACATTGAGTGGCCCATAGAATCTCCGATTATTTCTTCCCGGGACCAAAATTTCAAAACTTTAGATCAAATCAAATGAATAACCAGTTAACACTTCTTGTATTTTTAAAAGATCGTGCATCTTTTACAAAGCGGTTATTTGATTATCTTTCTAAGGTTCAATACCCGTTTCCTGTCCTCTTTGCTGATGGTTCAATAGAGGATGAAAACGAGCTTTTCTTCAACGAAGTTAAATTTGCAGACTTTTCCTATCAATACATCCGTTATCCAAAAGATGAAAGACTTTCCGACTATTATGAAAAATGCGTATCTGCTATCGAAAAGGTAAAAACGCCTTATGTGATGCTCGCCGATAATGATGATTTCCCAATTATAGATGGCCAATTAAAAGCTTTAGATTTTTTAAATAGTCATCCTGACTATATAGGCTGCAATGGGCGCGTTGGCGGAGTTATTGTTAATCCCGTATCCCATCATGCATCTGGGAATAATGTCCTTTATCTGCCCTATTATTGCCCTATGATGGATGTTCCCGTACCACTTGACCAAGATACGGCTATAAGACGCATTCAATCCTATCTGAGAAATTTTTATTCATTTTACTATGCCATATATAGAACAGAAAATATGGCAAATACTTTGGAAAAAATCCGAGAATTTAATTTCTCTGATTTAGGTATTGTGGAACTATTTTTCAGCTACATGAAACTTGCCCAAGGGAAAGTTCATACGATTGATTCTTTAACTTACTTAAGGCAAAAAGGATCTTCCCAAGCAGCTGCCTCACAAAAAGATTGGTTCCACCGTCTTTTTTATACCAACTGGCTGCCCGACCTTAAAATAGCCCTCCGTTACACCGCAGAAATTATCTCGCACAACGAGAGTACGGATATTCATAAAACATATGATCAACTCTACGAAGATTTCTTAAACCGGTTTAGGCAACGCTTTATTCCCAATGGGTTTTATTTTTATAAAAACCCTCAGCTTATCTTCAACAAAATATTTTTGAGCCACTATCTTCTCAATAAAATCTTTAAATTATCACCCAAACTGGGTGAACAGATAGGATTTTATTCATTGAATAAACAAACACCGCCTTTAAACCTTGAAACTATTAGGGACATAATTTTAATAAAGCCATGATTGAAGGCATTAAACAAACCCCTCTCAAACAAATTCAGGATGAACGGGGAAAAGTCATGCATATGCTGCGTTCCACGGATCCCCATTTTGAAAAATTTGGTGAAGTATATTTTTCGTGGATTAACCCCGGATATGTCAAAGCCTGGAACCAGCATAACGTTATGACCATGAATTATGCTGTCCCTGTGGGCTCTGTTAAAGTTGTCATCTTTGATGATCGACCTCAAAGCCCGACATGTCATTCTATAAATGAATTTTCTTTAAATACAGATAACTATTTTTTATTAACGATCCCTCCCCATCTCTGGTACGGCTTTAAAGCCGAAGGTGATCAAGGCGCCATGATTGTTAATTGTTCAACGATCCCCCACGATCCAGCAGAGATATTGCGGCGCGATCCCAACGATCCTT
>Ga0206857_1138_pt1 | contig 13633 bp, 13 predicted proteins | sample Alteio_BWOrgCont_49_FD_152865 | JGI IMG/M metagenome (GOLD analysis project Ga0206857, IMG submission 152865) | Enriched cells from forest soil in Barre Woods Harvard Forest LTER site, Petersham, Massachusetts, United States -... | ecosystem: Environmental > Terrestrial > Soil > Temperate forest >...
AGGGAAGAGTTTCAATTATAACAGGTCTATCCGAATTACCTTTGATCCGAAGCATATCTTTGCGAAGAAAAATAGATATGGGAGCGTCTTCTAAATCGACAAGTCCACCACTGTGCAATTGGTGTTCTGTTAAGACATTCAAATTTAAGACAATCGCCCCCTCTTCTTCCCGAGTCACTAAAGGCTTTTGAACAAAACTCTGAAAGCCTTCCTGCCGTATTAAGGTATTAAAGTGGTTCAGGAGTTCTTCTTTATTTCGAGGCGCATAATACCCCTCTTTAACAGCTGCATTGGTATGGACAAGACGCCGAACTTCTTGTTCCGAGGAACCAAATAGATACTGCTGGACACAAAAGAGTTTTTGCGCCCCATTCAACCGCCAGACTTCAACATTCATTCGATGACTTAAGGCAAGTGCTTTAATCATTGGATAATTTAGCCAGGCATATCTTCCTTCGTAGGGTGTCATATAAACCTGTTTAATATAATTTTGAATAACCTCAGGCATCATAAAATAAGCTTGAATACGATTGGTTGCTACCTCCCGTTCAAGTTCTGTTCCCTGGGATTTAGCCCATTCTAGGTAGGTTACAAGGGAATAATACTCAGGAGTGTTCAAAAATCTAGGAATGTACCCTAAACTCTCGGCTTCATTAACCGTGTCATTGATGCTGGGGAGAAAAATCTTTCGCAATTTAAAATTATCGGGTTCAGCAACTTCCATCACCAGATGGCCCATAGCTTCCAATCGGTTTAACTTAAGGCCATGTAAGGGGCAATCATCATCGGCAGGGTCCTCTTCAACCTTATACCGACGGCCTAAATGGTCTAAGACCTCACAGGCCTGAACTATAACCATGAGTTGAGTATTAAGAAAACATATTAAAGTAATAAAAGAGATAATCCTTTTAAGCATAATCAGCAGTCCTGTTGAAATAGGGGAAAAGAAACCTTTTTGGGGAAACCCACCTTGAAAACAATTTATTAACTTAAGATAATTTGTTGAATAGGGCTTTTATTGGCCTCTTGGCGCAAATCTTCAATTGTCTTTCTAGCCCAATCTTCATTTCGTCGAAATCCATGAAGTTGAACCTCTAAGACGTTCAAACAGGGAATTTTTGTTAGATTTTTGATCGTATCAACATATTGATCGGTTTCTAACCCCATCATAAGAGCAATTGGTTCAAACAGTGGTAATAGAGGAAATAGTAACGCTTCTTTTCTTCCGTTTGCTGCACAATATCCAATTGAGCTCAAGATAGGTAAAACAGAATAAGGCATATCAATTCTAACTTCACGCAATTTTGATAGTTTTGATAAGGTTTCAGAAAAATAAACCGTTTGATTGTTGGAGAGTACATTATCTCGAATATCAATTCGTTTTAAATTAGTTAGGTTCTGCACAGCCTTATTAAAGCGATTAAAATACACATCAAGGCATTCCGACCGCCGAACATCCAATGTTAGCAGACTATCAGCGTTATTTTCTAAGATACTAGAAATTCTGTTAGCCATTCTTTCATTATGAATCATACCTTTCTCAGAACTGAGATTTGCTCTGGCTCCTTGAACATCAAGGTACTTAACCCCCCTCAATTTATAGGCAATATTTGCCCATCTTTCATGTTCAATTTCTAGATAACCATTTGGTTTGCTTCCAGAGGCTGGGGACCCAATTGATACATAACCAATATGAATTTCTTTTAAGTTTGCACATTGACTCATGAGATCCCATAATTTGCCGGTAGGGTACACCTCCCAGTCCTCCTTGAAATTGTTTATGATCACAATTTTTTCTAGGCAGTGAGTTAGACCAGCAATGGCTGCTTCATGAGGCATGCAAGAGTAAATAAGTTCGCCCCAATAGGATCGCGCCTTCATATGTTCAGGAAATTTGCCGGAAGAACTTATTTCACATATTTTATTGTAATCATTACTCTGTAAATTATCGACATAAATTGATTGAATATTCCGTTGCGAAACAAGGTTTTCTATTACCCTTCTGTGGCCAACATATTTAATAGGGGTCTTGAGATCTACATACAATTCATCTCCCTGAAGGACCAGAGTGCCTTTATCCAAAAAAGGCTCCGCTAACCACATGAGAATCTTAGAAATATTCTTTTTTTGTTCCTCAAGATATGTCCCGATGGAATACTTAATCATAAAGTATGGTAGAGTATCGGGATTCAGATGCCCCCTACCTTCGCCTTTAACACAATCACATGTTGGAAAATCTGGATAAACACTCCCCCCTAGGCTAGTTGTTGATAGGGCTGCATTCATCTGATTAAAAGCATTGTTGTGATGGCACTTAGAGTTCCAGTAAGGTGTCGATATAATATTGCTCCAAAATGCTATATCTTTTTCATTCCACGCACATTTTGTTAAATCCAGAACACTGAAAGCTCCCTCCCCAAAGCCTGATGTAAATGATGTAGTATGGGGATTATCTGCATTGAACTCCTCCCATTGCTGAATTAAACTTAATTTATTCTTTTTTTGGTTGACGCATTTATAAAAAGACCGACTATTAAATTCAAATTTTCCTTTTGGTTTGTCAGAATGAAAAAGAGAATAATCTGTTTTTTTGATCAATTCTAGAGTGTATATTTTATTAGATATGCATTCTTTTAAATCAACTTCTTCAATAATTGTTAAAAAAGATTTGTTAAGTTCATCTATATAAACATAAGGAGAAGGCTTCAGGTGGCAGTTTTCGATTATGAACCTTTTTCCTTTTAGTCTATCCTCAAACCCTTTTAATATTTTCCAAGGCCGTGGAGTACTTTTTTTAGTATCTTCTCCTTGGTAGGAAGATAGAGTTGCTAAATTATTAGTCTCTAGCCATTTTGTATCTTCTTCTCCTAATCCCCAAGTTATTTCTTTTTCTTTTCGCCAATACCCATGTACATCATAATAAACCGAAGGAAGTGATTCCTTGCTTAATTTGTGATGTGGCAATCTCAGAATCTCCAAAAAAAATGGCTTATGCACTAAATCACCATATTGAAGATAAACAATTGAAAAATTCTTTTTTAGGTTGTTTTCTACTTTGGGATCACCAAATGTAACTTTAAAGTGATAATTAAGACCAACAATAACCTCTCCCAATTGCTCATGATCGATTTTCCATTCAAATGGAATTGTCCCCACAAGAGGGACATCGCGATTCAAAGAATTACTGTAATCAGACAACAATTGGCTTCGCAAGTACGTGGGCAAATCCTCAAATTCTTGCTTTTGATAGCCTTCTACGGGCTTTGCTGCAAAAGTGCCAGGTTCCTGTCCTTCACAGCTGAAAGTCAAAGGAAGATCTCCTGAAAAACCATTTAAATTAAAATTAATTTGAGAATAATCGGGAATGATTTCATATTGAATAGCCGAATTTATGCCCGTAAATACATTAGAGTTTGTGTTTTTTGTATATTGTTCTTCTCCAATCTTCAGAGAAGTCAACATCATCGTTATCTCTCCTGCCTGGCAAGAAATAATACTCAAAAATGGAATAATAAAAAGTCGAAAATAATTAAAAAATTTAAACATAATACAATCCTAAGATATAAAGAATATTTACTCTTTTACATCATAATAACAATAAATATCAACCATTATCGTTTAAAGACGAAATTTTGAATAAGCGGGTTAAAACGGCTTTGTGGCGTAAATCAATTTTTAATTTAGGGATGGTATTTATAAATTCCAAGAAGAGGAGGTGCCATAAAAAGAATTTGAGCTCCCCAAAGGTTGTCTGGTGATAAAACATCCTCAAAAATCAGTTCATCAATAGTTTTGCCTCAATCCCATCCATTCTCTTTGGTAAAAGAATATCCGTTATAGTTTAAAATCCCATTAAATGTTCCTGAAAGTCGATTTTTTTCCATAATTACAACTATAAGGATAGTTATTATTCTGATGACCTGTATAAATACGTATACCACTACTGCAAAGAGCATAATTGCCAATAGAGTTGCATGTTATACGTTGAAGATCATCGTTGTTACTTACTAGCATGAAGGCACGACAATAAGTATTGGATACTCGTAATGCAATGTTCTTATTATAAAACTTAATTTCGTTGCGATAATCAGAATTAACAGGATTATAAAACAAACTGATGGACCCATTTGTAGATTGGGTAAAGTCAATTTGGGGACCATTATCATTTTTAAATATGATAGTTCCCTTGATGCCATCATAAGGAGACTTATAAAAATATGGCTTTAAGATAAGCTCGCCTCCTGCGCCACTATATGGAATACTAAATCCTGCAGGAAAAATAATAATACCCCTCGGGAATGAAGAATTGTTTTTTGTTCCCCCAGGCAAGGAAAAGTTTTAGCTAAAGAAGTTGATTGAGGAACTTGCATAAGGCCTAAAAAGGTGGAATATCTCTCTAAGAAGAGAGCAAGAGCCTTGAATTTCTGGTATATTTGAATTGCAAACAAAACTCCCAGAAAGCAAGGACTCTCACATGCAGATGTTATCATACCATTGGTTTCAGGTTCAAGATACTCTTTTCCCTATTTGCAAGAAAAAATCGGTACGATGGGTTCGAACCACCAGCGTCTTGTAAACATTATTGAATTTTCCAATGTCATTCCCTTTGTCAGTAATGCATATCACTGTCGTACCGGTGGCCGCCCCTGTAATGACCGAGTCGAAATTGCCATTGCATTCTTGGGCAAACATGTTTTTAATCTGCCCACAACCCGCGCACTTATTGATCGTTTACATCACGATGAAGTCCTTCGTCGCTTATGCAGATGGGAACGCAAGAGCCATATACCATCAGAATCAAAGTTCTCAAGGGTTTTTAAAGAATTCTCCAAGATGAATATTATGGAAGCTCTTTTTGATCGTGTCGTTGCTCAATATCATGGTGATCGCATTATTGGTCACGTAAGACGAGACTCGACAGAAATTGATGCCAGAGAAAAAGTTGCTAAGAAGCTAAAGCCTGCCGATGAAAAGATAAAAGTTGCTCCCCCAAAAAGAGGACGCCCAAAAAAAGGCGAGGTACGGGAGGTTAGCGATAAAGAGCCCAAGCGCCTGGAAAAGCAACCTACCCAATCCCTTGAAGAGATGCTGGCTGACTTGCCAACTTGTTGTGATATTGGCTCAAAAGTTAATAGTCAGGGATATAAGATCAGTTGGAAGGGATATAAACTGCACCTTGATACAATTGATGGTGACATCCCAGTTAGCGCTATCCTAACTTCAGCATCTGTACATGATAGTCAAGTGGCTTTACCTTTAAGCAGGATGACGGAAAGAAAAATTAATGCTTGCTACGAGTTAATGGATTCGGCCTATGATGCCCAAGTCATTCGAACTCAAATCGCTGGAAAGGGGCGTGTTCCCTTGATTGATTTTAATCATCGCAGCCCCAAAGATGAGCGCAGATTCGAAGATTTTGAAAAAGAGCGCTACAAAGAAAGAAGTGGGGCAGAACAAGCCAACAGCAATTTGAAGGATAACCTTGGCGCTCGGACGATTCGTGTTCGTGGCCATGAAAAGATATTTACCCATCTTTGTTTAGGGCTGTTAATCATGGCCGTTGAGCAAACGGTCCGGCTTTTCATGTGATACAATTCTTTTTGCTTTTTTGGGGTTATTCGAGAAAGTAGCCACAGCCATGCCTGTTTCTTGGGAAAACACACAAAAAACAGACAAATCCCTCAAGAAAAAACCAACCAAATCAAAAGTCTTACGAAAAATTGTTTTACCACCTGCTTTTGATGCTCTTCTCTAATGGCTTTTGCAAGAGGCTCTATTGAAGGAACATTTTTTATGAAGAATGGCAGCTTTAAAGTTGCCATTCTTTTTTTGTGGGTTATTCATGAGGCGGGTAAACCCAGAACTTTAAATTTGTATGGGAAGGATTATTTTGAGGCTTATATTTTATGCATCCGATGGGACAGAACAATAAGTCTATAGCGCCTATGGTAACATGCGCTTTAATACAACATCGCGGTCAATAAAGTGGTGTTTTAATGCCGCTAGGATATGTAAAACGATTAAAGCTGAGAACAGATAACTAGCGTATTGGTGTATGAGGAAAAAAACTTCGGCTACTTTCATGTTCTTTTCTATAAACATGGGGAATTGATATAAACCAAAGAAATTTGGTGGTACGCCATACGCTGTGGACATGATCGTACCACTTAATGGCATAATCAATAATGATAGATAGAGAAGCCAATGCGTAATGCGGGCTATTATTTTTTCCCAAGTCGGCATTGAATCTGGGAAACTTGGATGTGGATTCTTAAATTTCCAAAGAATAGCCAGTATCGCTAAAACGCTAACCATGAAACCAATTGGTTTATGAAGTCCCTCAATATAAAAATTTGCCTGTGGTGAATTTTGAGGGAGCATCCATACTGTCCAAAACCCTAGATAAAGTTGAATAAGTATGAGGAGAGCGATACTCCAATGAAAAAGCTTACTTAAAACTCCATACTGAGTTGAAGAATTTTTTATTTTCATAACAGCCCTTCAGAATTCAAATATCTATTTATTTTTTTTCATTAACGCTTCCAGTTCTGCGGGATTGACAAAAATAGTGTCTCGTGGTCCCATACCTTCATCTTGGAAAATTGTTTCACCAGTAGCTCTAACATAGTGATGGTCATGACCTGGGATTAACGCAAAACTTCCAGGTGTCATCACCTTTTCGTTCACTTTATCTACTTTATCTCCCATACCCACATTAAGGGTTCCGGAGATAACGGTTGTTTCTTCATCATTAGAATGCCAATGAGGAGGAATTAAATAACCATCAGGTAACTTTAATAGAAAGGTATAGCGTTCTGGTTTGCTCAAGTCGCCTCGTATCATGGCTATTTGAGCACCTTCAGGCATCTTAGGCAGTGGTTTCCATTTAAGGTCACCTTGGGTAACAAATACAGCATTACTCTTACTGCTATTCGTTTCAGGTGATGCATATAAGGCTGATAAATAAATCAAGCCGGTGATTAATAATGAAAGGGGCAAATACTTTCTGGAAAATTTGTACATAGTCATGGACTCCCTTGTCGTGAAAAATTATTCAACATCTCTTTTTTTGGTTGATGTAACACATTCTCATGGTAATGCTCTTCTAATTGTAAAGGAGCATTACCATTTTCTTCCTTAAATTTAATGTCGGTGTGAGCCTAGTATCCACCCGCATTAGGCTTATTGCCATTCTTTTTAAAAGTCTCAATGTTATCTTGTAAAGTTTTGTATTCAATACAACCAGAAGGACAGACTTTTTTGATTTGCTCAAGGCGTTCCTCAGCTTTTCCAAGTTCCCCTTTCATTAAGTAAAGTTCCCCTAGATATTCATTCGCACCCTTATGGTCTGGGTCAATCTTTAACGCCAATTGGTAAAAATTAAGAGCATCATCAAGTTTTCCAATTTGACGATAGCTGTAGCCCAAGTAATTATAAGCATCCGCATTCTTAGAGTCAGCAGCAACGACTTCAGTTAACAATGGAATTGCTTGATCATATTCCTTTTTATTGATATGATCCTCGGCTTGTTGATACTTTGGATTAGCATTATTTGCAGGATTGGACGGAAAAGCAAAAGTAGCACATGAAAATAAAAAGACAGATAAGACTATAAGAATACGCATTTTAGATCTCCCTAGTTTTAAACTCACAATTTTTGAAAAGCATCAGATGCCACCACGGCTTTAGAGATGCCCATACTTAAAAGGTTAAGAAACAATTTTATTTAATTCAAGACAATTTTTTTAAATTTATAACGAGAAGGCAAAAGGAAAGGGCAAAACATCCAATTAAATAGATGTTTTGCCCTCTACCTAATCTATTACTTTTCTTCTTTTAGAAAATCAAAATCAGATTTTAACACAACTCGATAACGGGCTTTGCCTTCTTCGAGGTGCTTAAGCCCTTCATTTACCTTACTCATCGGAAAAATTTCCACCTGAGGGGCAATTCCGTGGCGTGCAGCAAATTCCAACATTTCGAATATTTGTGTTGGTGTCGCTAAGGGTGAACTAGACACACACTTTTTCCCCGGTAGAAGGCTAAGAGCAGGAATTTCCATGGGTTCTGGAATGCCTCCGACAACATGCATCCGTCCGTTTGGTTTTAATGTCTGAAGATAAGTCTCCCAATCTAACGATGTACTAACAGTAACTAGTAAGAAATCAAGTGATTTAGCAGCTTCAAGAATATCATCGCTATTTTTGTTCGAAATAACACGATGCGCTCCAAATCCTTTTAATTCTTCGGTCTTCGATAGATTGGATGTAAATGCCGTAACGTGACAACCAAAAGCTTTTGCAAACTGAAGAGCCAAATGCCCTAATCCACCGATACCAACGACACCTACATGATGGATAGGTTTAACGTGTTCTAAAAGGGGTGCGAATACAGTAGCACCGCCACACATTAAAGGACCAGCTTTTGAAATATCAAGTGTCTCAGGCAATGGGATAGTCCAAGCCCAGTGTGAACGCATTTTTTCAGCGAAGCCTCCAGGATGACCTACGGTGAGTGCTACTTTCTCACAAAGATTGTTATTGCCCGCCCGACAGTCGTGGCAATACATACAACTATCAGCGTAACAACCAACACCAACAGTTTGTCCGATTTTCAAACCTGGCACCTGTTCCCCCATAGCAACAATCTTGCCGACAACTTCATGGCCTGGGATTAAGGGATATTGTGATAGTCCAAACTCGTTATTAATGAACGAAAGATCAGTGTGGCAAAGCCCACAGTAATCAACCGCAATCTCGACTTCTTGTGACCCAATAGGCCCCACCTTATAGGTGTGAAGTTCAAGGGGCTGTTTTGCTCCTTTTGCTGCCCAACCACGAACTATATTTTCATCTTCCATAGCCTGATTCGGAAGAGAAAGATTAAATAAAATAAAAAATAAGAACATAAAGATTTTCATAACTATATCTCCTGTATTGTTTTTGTTATAAATCTAAGGATCAATAGCTTCTAAAGCTTTTAATGAAATATTCACCAAATGATTAGAAACTGATTAAATTTTATGGAAAAATGTAAAAAAATCTCCCCCCTAAAATCGGGGGGAAAGAATCATGATACGAGACTGAGAGTTTTCCAATAAGTTGAGATAAGTTGCCTATTGGTATTTAATCTAAGTTTATTTCTGGCGGACTCGAGATAACAATCAACAGTTTCCGCAGAGATATTTAAGTATTTTGCAGCCTCCTTTATTGTATATCCTTTGGACAATAATCTCACAGAATTCATTTCTTGAGTTGATAAACTAATAAAATTCTCTGAAATATTGAAAATATATTTTCTAACATTGAGATTTTCATTGAGAACTGTAGAGCCAGGCATGTTAAACATGGGTTCACTTGTAGACACCGCTGATTCAGGAAAATAGAGCCTTTGTTCTGTTGTAGCTCTCTTAATAAGAGGGGATGCCTTATCCTTAAAATAGAAAATGAATTTTTCTATAAAATCAATGTTATTCAAGCAAAAATCATACATATTAAAATCCTTAGAGTGTGTCGTAAAAACAAATTTGTCCCCACACAATGAATTGGTCTCTCTTACAATAAGCCCATGCTCTATATTAAATTCGCTAATTATGGGTATAAAACAAGAAGGTATTTGTTTATAGGTACGTAAGTAGTTATAACGCTTAGACTCAATGTAGCTTTTAGAAATTTCTAGATCTTTAGGAGACCATACTACCGCAGAGAGTTTTTTTGTAAATTCGGCATTACTGCTTAGAATTATATACGATCCATCCAAGAAGACTCTTCTAAACTTAAAGAGTGTGATATTAGAGAGATTAAATAAGGGTTGGCATATCTCATTTATATCGTTTGCCGATGTCAGGGAAATATGGTGATCGGTGAACATGGTTTGATTTATACCTCCGGAAGGTTTTTGGTATGGTATCAACTAACATTTTTATAGCCCACACGCAATTGAATTGGCAAACTTGGGGCATGTTGATTTTTCGTGATGAACTTTTCATGTAAATCAATGACATCTATTGTATTCTCAAGCTAGAGGCTCAATGGCGTGAACTACCCTCCATGGCAAATGGAGATGCACCTATAAGCACTATGAATCTTGGTGCTGCAAAGGTGTTTGAATATTATTTTAGTTGTTTTTTCAGCTATGGGATTTTTGACTTACGCTTCAATTCTTCTCTGACTGAGGTAATGACGTGAATAGCAAGGTTAGTCCTCTGTTCATAAGATTGGATATAACTTCCTTTGTGCTGGGATGATTAAGGTCAATGGTCTTTCAAATAATTTTCCGCAGTTTTTATAAACGCTCGGACTTTGGAGGAAACAAACCGCTGCGGGGGATAAATAAAATAGTATGGAAGAATATGCCAATGCCAATCGGGTAATATTCTAATTAATTTTCCTTCCTGAACATCATCTTTACACGCAAAGTTATGCAATAAACCTATCCCTTGCCCTAATAGAGCTAGTTTCTTGGCAACTTCTGTTGAATCCAATATTATTTTACACTTTGGAGGAAGTTGCATAAGCCATAAAAAGGTATGATTATTTTTTAAGGAAGAGGCAAGAGCCTTGAATTTCTGGTATATTTAAACTGAAAAAACAAACCACCAGAAATAAAGGGCTCTCAAATGGAAATGTTATCACCCCATTGGTTCCAAATTCAAGAAATTCTTTTTCCTTATTTACAAGAAAAGACTGGTCCGATGGGTTCTAACCATGAGCGCCTTGTAGCCATTATCGAACTTTCAAATGTCAGAACCTTCATCAGAAAAATATACCATGGCCGAAGTGGTGGCCGTCCTTGGCATGACCGGGTTGAAATTGCCATTGCCTTTTTAGCCAAGCATATTTTTAACTTACCGACAACACGTGCGCTTATTGACCGTTTACATTACGATGGGGTGCTTCGCCGTTTGTGTGGATGGGAAAGGAAAGGCCACATACCGTCAGAATCAAAGTTCTCCCGGGTTTTCAAAGAATTCTCAACGATGAATGTTATGGAGACTCTTCTCGATCGCATCGTTGCCATGTACCACGGGGATCGGATTATTGGTCACGTGAGGCGGGACGCTACGGAAATTGACGCCCGAGAAAAAGCTACAAAAAAACCGAAACTTGCAGACAAGGAAGGAAAAGCCATATCCAAAAAAAGAGGTCGCCCGAAAAAAGGCGAGGTGCGGCAGGTTAGTGATAAAGAAGTGAAACGCCTGGAAAAACAACCATTTCAATCTCTTGGGGAGATGTTAGCTGACCTGCCAACTTGTTGCGATATTGGCTCAAAAGTCAACAGCCAGGGATATAAAATCAGCTGGAAGGGATATAAACTGCACCTTGATACAATTGATGGTGACATCCCGGTTAGTGCTATCTTGACTTCAGCGTCTGTTCATGACAGTCAGGTAGCTTTGCCCTTGAGCACAATGACAGAAAAGAAAATTAAGGCTTGCTATGAGTTGATGGATTCTGCCTATGACGCTCAAAACATCCGTAACCATATTGCTAAAAAGGGGCATGTTCCCCTGATTGATTTTAACCGACGCAGCCCTAAAGATGAACGCAGGTTCGAGGATTTTGAAAAAGAACGCTACAAAGAGAGAAGCGGTGCGGAACGGGCCAACAGCAACCTGAAGGACAACCTTGGCGCTCGGACAATACGTGTTCGTGGCCATAAAAAGGTATTCATGCATCTATGTTTAGGACTTGTGATTATGGCTGTTGAACAAACTGTGCGGCTCCTCATGTGATGTAATAATCTTAAGGTTTTCTTAGGGTAAGACGGAAAAGCAGGTAAAGCTATGCTAGCTTCTTGGGAAACTGCATAAAAAATAGAAAATTTGCTCAAATGATCCAACGCTAAATCAAAAATTTTGTGAAAAACTATCCTGAAACTGTGATTACTCCCCTTTCCTTAAAACCTTTTGCAATTGGCTCTTTGGAGAAATCTTAACGACTTCTTTCCCGCTAAAAAGTTTAATTTCTCTTGCCTTATCAAATGAGTATAAAAAAAACTCACAATGTTTTATCTCATAAGGATGTTGTGGAATACCTATTTTCTCTAAATAGTCGGGGCTGCCCCATAATGACAACGGCTCATTTAGAAACTTCTTTGAAATAAGGTTAGAGTCTTTAAGATCCCCTGCCCGAATGGCAAGGTCTACCCCCTCTTCAAGCAAATCAACAATGCGATTTGTAATAATGATTTCAATATCCATATTTTGATATGAATTCAGGAATTGTGCCACAATCCTTGGAAGTACATTATTACCTAAATCTTCCGGTGCAGTGATTCTAAGAGTCCCATGGGGTTCTTTTTGGTTTAATAAGATTTGTGCTTCTGCTGTTTGGATTTCTTCCAGTGCCTGAGCACATCCTTTAAAATATGTTTCTCCTGCTTCTGTTATTTGAATTTTGCGTGTCGTTCTTTGGAGAAGAGTAACCCCTAGCCTTCTTTCTAGTGAGGCAACTTTAGCACTAACCGTTGACACAGGCATCCTGAGAAGCTTTGCAGCTTGAGTAAAGCTCCCGCATTGGGCAACTTTAATAAATATAGATATATCATCCAGGCTCATGTTTCACTATATACTATTTTTGGCCATCTTATTATACAGAAATCTGGAAAGATTTTCTAAAATATCTTATCTAATAAAATATTTCTTTCTTGCTTAGATTAAATCCTGAAAGACAATGCAATGTCTTTCAAATTGAGGATTAACCCAAACCAATATAAGGAGAATGAAAATGATTATAAAGAAGTATCTACAAACACTAGTCTTGATAGGATGTGTGCTTTTATCAAAATATAGTTATCCAATGGAAGAGATTGAAGATATAAGTCAATCCAACATTGTTGCACAAGCATCAACTTCAAGGGAAGTGCTAGATGAAAAAAGCACGCCTAAGGAAGTCACCCTCATTACAGACTCAACGTCTGAAATTGGGAAAGGGAATATGCCAGCTTATTTTGTCTACGTATGTCTCGAAGTCATGGACCGAAGCGAGCTTGAAATTTATTGGGAGAAAATAATACCAACGCTTGTGGGAATTGATGTAAAACCTATCGCTGCCTACACTAACTTTGAACATCTTGAGGGTCCCAAGCCGGAGGGAGCCGCTGTCATCGAATTTCCTTCGATGAAAGCAGCCAAATCTTGGTACGACAGTCCAGCCTATCGCGAAATTCGACAGCATCGCCAGAATGGCGCTAAGTACATTGGGATTCTCATGGAAGGCGGTGCGCTGCCTGCGCACCTGCGGATGCCGCAGACCATCAATAACCAACCGACCAAATAATCTCTGGCGGTATTTCATTTTATACCGGTTGCTGTAAACAAGTTTAAAATCGGATAAGATCTTACCAAGAATATATGGAAGCAAGAATGGCAACTTTAAAGTTGCCATTCTTATATCAACCAGGTATTGGCGTTCCCGGCGGGATTCGAACCCACGGCCTCAGGATTAGGAATCCGTTTCCTTGTTCCATATAAGCATTACTATAAAACGATTTCAATAGTTTTATTTTTTATAAGTTAGCTTAAAGTTAGCATAAAAACATCACATCAGATAATATTTCTTGCATTAAAAACTTGTAATGGGCTACATCTAGATGGCAACCTAATAGTGAGGCATCCAGTATGTTCAAAAAC
>Ga0206857_1139_pt1 | contig 13626 bp, 10 predicted proteins | sample Alteio_BWOrgCont_49_FD_152865 | JGI IMG/M metagenome (GOLD analysis project Ga0206857, IMG submission 152865) | Enriched cells from forest soil in Barre Woods Harvard Forest LTER site, Petersham, Massachusetts, United States -... | ecosystem: Environmental > Terrestrial > Soil > Temperate forest >...
TCTTCTTTCGTGCCAGTTGTAACCAACTTCAATAGCGACAATACGGTAATTGATGATGATGGCAACAAACTATTGGTTTTTACAAGTAAGGGCGCACCTAAGTATCGCCTGGTGTGGATTGACTTAAACAGCCCTGATTCCGCAAACTGGAAAGACGTAATACCGGAACAGGAAAACCTTTTAGAGAATGTTGGCTTGTCTGGCGACAAACTTATTGTGTCATATCTTGATAATGTAAAGACAAAGCTTTACGTGTATAGCATGGATGGTAAAATGTTGAACGAAATTAAACTACCGGGGCTTGGCAGCAGTGAGTTCTCTGCAAGCAAGAAAAACTCAACAGTATTTTATTCATTTACTAATTATATAACCCTCCCGACTATTTTCAGTTATGATGTAACTGATGATAAGTCAACTTTATTTGCTAAGCCAGACAATGGTTTCAAGTCTGAAGACTATGAAATGGAACAGGTGTTCTATCCCAGTAAAGATGGAACAAAGATACCTATGTATATAGTGCACAAGAAAGGGTTGAAAATGGATGGAAATAATCCTTGCTTCTTATATGCTTACGGAGGATTCAACATAAGCATACTGCCCGCCTATAATCCAGGCAGTGCCCCAAGCCCGGTTATTTTCCTGGAACACGGAGGGGTTTATGCAGTACCGAACATTCGCGGCGGTGGAGAATTTGGTGAAAAGTGGCATGAAGCCGGAACAAAGCTTAATAAGCAAAATGTGTTTGATGATTACTATGCTGCCTCTTGCTACCTCGTTGATCATAAATACACCTCACGCAATAAACTTGCCATAAACGGTCGATCAAACGGGGGCCTGCTTATCGGGGCATCTATTACCGAACATCCGAATATGGCTAAAGTAGCTATACCAACTGTAGGTGTACTTGATATGCTTCGTTATCACAAATTCACTATTGGCTGGTCATGGTCTAATGATTATGGTACCAGCGATGACCCGGTACAATTCCAGAACCTGTTCAAATATTCTCCCCTGCACAACATACACGATACTGCTTATCCCGCAACACTTATAACCACAGCCGACCATGATGACAGAGTAGTACCGGCGCACTCTTTTAAATTTGCCGCTACATTACAAGAACATCAAAAAGGCAATGAGCCTGTGCTTATAAGAATAGACCACAATGCGGGACATGGCGGAGGTAAGCCAATATCAAAACAAATAGAAGAGTTTGGTGATATGTGGAGTTTTGTATTTTATAACCTTGGAATGAATATGAAGAGTTGATTATCTCTTCTTTTTAGGGGCAACTTCTATATCCTTACCCGGCTTAAAGTCTCCACGTATAAGGCCTGATATAACCAATGCCACTATAGCTACTGAAAGCACTAACACAGCCCATTCAATAAATGGTTTCTTTTTTGTGAGATAGTTCCAGAGCGCTTTCCTGAAAAAATAAAATACCACCAGGAAAGGAAGGGTCAGAAGCCCCATAATATAACGTGGTGTGTATCTTTTCTTCTTTGTCATTATAAATTCAATGCCTCTGTTATGCTTTATTCAAAACAATTATACACAATATTACCAAAACCAACATTTATTTATTTTAAATGAAGCGTCTTTTCTACAGCCTGCCCAAATCTCCACACATCTTCAAAAGAATTATATAGTGGCACAGGTGCTACCCTAACTACATTGGGATTGCGCCAATCACAGAAAACACCACTTTTCGTTAAAGCATTGTAAAAATCTCTACCCATTCCATGAGCAATAATGGAAAGCTGACAACCGCGTTGCCATGGGTCAGATGGTGTTATAATTTCCAGTTGTATATTTTTGCCTGCCATTTTATTGTTTAGGCCAGCAATAATAAACTCCATATAACCTGTAAGTGCCTTACTTTTTTTAATTAACGGACTCATTCCACCTGCTTCTGTAAAAACATCCAATGCAGCTTTATGTGCAGCCATTGAAAGTACCGGAGCGTTACTTAATTGCCATCCTTCTGCGGTTTGCATGGGAACAAAGTCGTGGTTCATTTGGAAACGCGTTTTTTTATCGTATGCCCACCAACCTGCAAAGCGTGGAAGTTTTTGGTTTTTAATATGCCTTTCATGAATAAACGCACCTGCTACCGCACCAGGGCCAGAATTTAAGTATTTATATGTGCACCACACTGCAAAATCAACGTTCCAATCGTGTAATTTAAGTTCAACGTTGCCCATAGCATGAGCCAGGTCAAACCCGGCGTACGCACCTACTGCATGAGCAGCTTTGGTAATAACTGGCATATTCAACAACTGTCCGGTAAGGTAGTTAACTCCGCCAATTATCACAAGGGCAAGTTCATCAGCATTATCTTTTATGGCTTTCAGAATATCCTCTTCACGCAACAAATACTCGCCTTTGCGCGGGCCAATTTCTATTAAAACTTTTTTTGGGTCGAGGCCATGCGATTGCACATGGGTTTGAAGTGCATATTGATCTGACGGAAACGCATTTGATTCGCATATTATTTTGAATCTCTTTTTATCGGGCCTGTAAAATGAAACCATCATAAGGTGAAGATTCACCGTAAGCTGGTTCATTGCTATAACTTCGTCCTCTTTTGCACCTACAAGTCTGGCTAACGGGGCGGCAAACATTTCATGGTAAGAATACCAGCTGTGTCCCTCGAAATGGGCATCAACCCCATATTTTGCCCAATTATCAAGTTCAGCCTGTAAATATTTTCCAACACTGGCAGGTTGTAATCCAAGCGAATTTCCAGTAAAGTACAGGACTTCTTTACCGCCATGCTTAGGGAACAAAAACTTTTTCCGGAATTTTTTTAAAGGGTCTTTGCTATCTGTATCTTTTGCAAAGTCAAGTGAATTAATATACTTCATATTTTGTCAGTGAAATTCTACACGCTTTATAATGGCAGAAAATAAACCAGGCATCAGGCTCTTTAATCTTGGTGCCAGTATTTCCGTTCCGCCAATATATACTTCATCTTTGTTTTTCCGTATTGCCCTCAGTATTCCGTCTGCACATTTTTCCGGAGAAATACCCTTTTCCTGCGCTTTATCCATCTTGCCATATGCCTTACCTTCCGAAGTAACCGCATTAATTGAAACATTGGTTTTTACATAACCAGGGCAAATTACATTCACTTTTATACCCTGCTTAAATACCTCACCTCTCAATGCATCAAAAAATCCATGCAATGCATGTTTCGAAGCACAATACATAGCCCTGAAAGGTATTCCCAACTTACCCATAACGCTACTTATAACTACAATATTTCCTGTCTTCTTTTCCATCATAACAGGTAATACAGCTTTAGTAAGGGCTATAACAGCAAAAAAATTGAGCTCCATTATTTGCCTGTCAACTTCAAGTAGGCTATCTTTTACCATGGAACGTTGTGCAATACCAGCATTACAAATAAGAATATCAATAGTAGAATATTTAGTTTTTACTTTATCAACCGCTTTATAAATGTCATTGGTTTTATATAGATCAATTGGAAGAACAAAACTGTTCGAATCATTCAACGCGGCTTCTTTCCGCACACGCTGAAGCTCTTCCTCCCGCCTGGCTGAAAGAATAATTACTGCGCCTTCCTTTGCGAAAGCCTTGACTAATGCCTCACCAATGCCTGATGAGGCTCCGGTTACCCAAACTATTTTACCCTGGAATGCTCCGTTCATACTACAAATTAACCCTTATTAACCCAACTGCAGCTGAAAGGTCTGTGTTAGTAGTTTTTCCTAAATAAGTAAGTATGTCGTTTACGCCGAAATATACTTGTACTTTATGGCCAAAGGCTATTCCCATAGGCATTACAACTCCATAATTTTTTGCTGTAGCAAAGCCTGCATCGAACACCAGTGCTTTAAACAAGCTAAGGTGGCATGAAATTGAATAATAGGTCCCAACAAGATTTCCCACAGCATTATTCAATGGCAGAATAATATCTGAAGCTACAGTAACCATTTTATTCACCTGGTAACTTGCCCCCATCCTGAATTTTGCCGGAAGAATAGTTGTGAATTTTTCACCGTTGGTTTGAATGTAGTTTTTAACGTTTGAACTATTGGAAGAATCACTTCTGTCAGTTATTATTCTTTCAGCAACAGTAGTATCATTTAATGTAGCATGTGTTCCGGACCAGTTTATTGACCCTAAGTCGGTGGCAGCAACAGCAAATTTCCACTTTTTATACACCATGCTTGCACCCAGGTCTATTCCATATCCTGAACCGGGAGGACCTGAAGGAATCGGAGAAAAGCTGGGATTATTTTCAATGGCGTAATCAGCCGTAACTGTACCGTTTACAAATTGCCCATGCAGGTCGGCAAGACCAATAAGATACTTTAGACCCACACCGCCATATATTTTTATTGCCGTAGAATCGTCAGCACCTATTTTCAATAATCTTGTTCCGTATGCAGCGTTAATCTCCCTGAATTCATACATAGAAACATAAGACCCGCTAAAGGAATTAAGCGTATTAACCAGCATTTGAAGAGAATCAACCGTATTAATATTTACATTATTATTAAACTTCTGTGCATTTTTTGAAGAAAACGCAGTACTTGCAATAGCTGCAAAAGCAGTTTGATACTGGCTGTTAGAAGTAATTGCCGGCGACATGGTAATATTACCAAAAGCCCTGTCGCTTATAGAAATAGCAAGGCCGCCTATTTTAGGAAGTTTAATTGAAAAAGCTGCCCAAATAAAGTTACCGTAAATATTTAACCCACTGTGTGAAGAAGCAATTTTTTCCAGAATAGTAGTATCCTTATTGCTGATCATCTTTTCAACATTAGGTAGCGTAAGTAGGTCGGCCTGTGCACTTATGCCTATGTTAAGCAAGGTGGCTGAAATCCTGTCATTACTTTCCCAACCCAGGTTTGAAGGGCTGACACCTATAGCTTCCCAATCGGTTGCCTGTGCTGTTAATGCTCCACCTTTTGCTGTACCAACAGGGTAGACAAAATTAAGCTGAGCATTTAAGCAAAAAGGAATTAGCAGGGTGGTTACAAATAAAAAAGTAATCTTTTTCATAGTAATGTAAAAAGGTAAAAATAAGACATTTTAACGAGTTATGCTACATTTGCAGGTAATGCAAGATTACCTATGAATAAGCGGTTGTTTTTCTTCAGGATATTTTTTCTGTTTTCTTTCTATTTATTTATTTCCTGTAAGGGAAAGAGCCATGTAAGCCTGCCCGAAGGAATAGTATCACCTGATACAATGGCTGAAATACTTGTAGATGTGCACATATTACAGGCCGCAGCGCAGTTAGGCTATACCATGAACCCTGAAGACACTAATTCTGCCATGGCTTACCAGAGTTTATGGAAAAAACATAACCTGACCGAGAAAAGGTACAGGGAAAACATGCATTTCTATTCCGACCACTTGAAATTACTTGATTCGGTTTATGAAAAGGTGCAGGGGAAACTGAACCAGCGAAAGGCAGAATTAATGGGCCCAAAAGCAGGACCGGTTAAAAAGCCTTGAGTATGTTTACCTGGCTTAATATAATACTGGCTTCCTTCATATTTACCTACGCAATATATATTCTCTGGCAAGTAGTCAGTTGGTCAGAAATGCCTGCGTCAGTCTGCTTACCTGCTGAATTAAATACAAAGGTTTCGGTAATTATTCCTTGCCGGAACGAAGAAAAGAACATTGGTACATGCCTTAAAGCTATACTTCAACAGGATTACCCCACTACTCTTCTTGAAATAATTATTGCCGACGACCATTCAGAAGACAGTACAAAACAAGTCGTTGAAAACATTCTTAAAAATGAGAGAGTAACATGGAAATACCTGGCCGCAGAAAAAAATCAGTTTAATAAGAAGAAAGCCATATCGCATGCTGTTGCAAGCTCCTCGGGTGAGCTTATGCTAATAACTGACGCAGATTGTGTTATGAATACGAAATGGGTATCATCAATAGTATCGTTACACACGAAAAAAAAATACAGGATGATTTGCGGGCCGGTGGCAGTTCACGGGGAGAGTAATTTTTGCGAAAAATACCAAAGCCTGGAAGTTGCCGGGCTATCAATACTTTCCGGCTCGGGAATTTTTTCTAAAGCCCCTTTGTTGTGCAACGGTGCCAATATAGCCTACGAAAAGGCTGCATTTGAAAAAGTTAATGGATTTGAGGGTAACGATAATATACCTACAGGCGATGATACTTTTTTACTTTTTAAAATAATCCGGGAATACCCGGGTGGAGTTGGATACATAAAGAATCCTGATGCCATAGTTTATACCGAAGCTCAACCCGGGTGGAGAAATTTTCTTCAGCAGCGAATACGATGGGGGTCAAAAGGTTTCCGTTCAGGCAGTACTTTAAATAGCATTATAAGTTTTCTTGTATTTATCACTAATTTCCTGTTATTCATATCAGTCTTATCTTCCTTGGTCTACTTTTCTATTAACCCGTTACTCATAATTTCACTTATCGTTAAATTTACGGTCGACTTTTTATTGTTAAATTGCGCAACTACCTTTTTCAGTAAAAAGAGATTATTAAGGTATTTTTGGGCAGGTGAAATAGTTACAACGGTATATATAAGTTGGGTTGGTTTAGTTGCTAATTTTTCGGGATATAATTGGAAAGGCAGAGATTATTGAATAATTAAAAGAGGTTATTGTGTTAGGATTCCGCAAAAAAAAATATGTAGATATAGACTCTTATTCGCTGGGGCACCATGCATGGAGACGGTTCAAGAAAAACAAACTGGCTATGTTCAGTTTGTATTTTATAGCTCTTACCGTAATTGTAGCTATTCTGGGGCCTATCATTACTCCTGATTCAACTCCCGATGCCAATAACCAGGTTCTGGCGCTATCGGTAAAACCGCCCGGCTTTAAAGTTGAAATGTTACTTACCCGTGAAAACCAGGACATTAAGGAAGTCAATTTCTTTACAAAAATGTGGGATGGACAGCCCAACTTTTATCACTACACCCCCATTTACAGTTATGGCTTTCAAGGGCCTAATGTAGTTGTTGAAGGATATACAGGTACTACTCCAAACAATGGCCCCATAGTTAAATTTAATATGGCTGATGTTATTTATGCACTCGATTACAATAAACGGGTTTTAAATGATACCATAAACCAAACCACAACCTGTTACGTATTCGGAAGTAATAAGCCGGTTACCAGGTCCTATAAAGATATGTCAGAGGAAATAAAAGCAAAAAATATTATAACAAAAAACTACTTATTAGGTACCGACCAGGAAGGAAGAGACCTTTTAAGCCGGCTTATGATAGGCACAAGAATATCGCTGGCTGTGGGGTTTGTTTCAGTAATTATTGCTTTCACTATTGGAATATTTTTAGGTGCAACGGCAGGCTATTACCGGGGTAAATGGGACGAGTTTGTTATGTGGCTTATAAATGTGGTATGGTCATTACCTACCCTTTTACTTGTTATAGCCATTACACTTGCTTTAGGCAAGGGTTTCTGGCAAGTATTTATTGCAGTGGGCTTAACCATGTGGGTAGATGTTGCCCGTATTGTAAGAGGCCAGGTTATGAGCATTCGCGAGGAAAACTTTATTGAAGCAGGTAATGCTATGGGGTTTACCGATTTCAGGATTATTTTCAGGCACATACTGCCTAATATAATGGGCGCTATTATTGTAGTAGCAGCCGATAACTTTGCATCGGCTATACTTATAGAGGCAGGGCTAAGTTTCCTGGGCATAGGAGCACAACCCCCCAAAGCATCGTGGGGAGCCATGATTAATACCTACAGAGGCTATATAATTACTGATTCAGCTTACCTGGCATTTTTACCCGGTATTTGCATTATGCTTATGGTGCTGGCCTTTTTCCTGCTGGGCAATGGGCTTAGAGATGCCTTAGACAGTAAGACATCTGCTAACCAATTGATTGGTGCATAAATATTTTATCTGCTACTTCTAGAAAGGAAGATCGTCCTGATCCTGGGCGCCTGATAAACTATTTTCAGAAAAAGTAGATGGCTGAGATTCCTGTGAATACTCTTTACTTCCTCCTCCTGAAGATTTTTCAACTCTCCAGGCATCAAGAGATGTAAAATATTTAACTCCTCCTCCATCTTTACCTTGCCATTCGCGGCCTTTAATAAAGAAACTAACCTTTACCGGGTCTCCCACATTCACTTCATCAAGTAAACGGCATCTTTCCTGGGTTAATTGAAATAGTATATGCTGAGGATAATTTGAAGAGTTATCAGTCACAACAAATTCACGTTTTTTAAAAGAATCAGACACTTTTTGCTCGTCTTTTTTCAATTTTATTATTCCGTTTAATTCAAACATTGCTTTGGTTATTTATGATTATTAATTATTTGCTTTCTGTTATTTGTTTTTCATCAGCCTGGCCCGCTAACTTGAAAGTCTTTACACGTGGGCTGCCATAATATATAAGTGCTCCGGTGCCCGATAATTTCACGTGCATTTCGGGTTTGGCATACACTTTCAGTTCGCCGTCGCTGCTGTCATCCAAGTTCAAATTATCTATTTTTAATCCCGATGCATCTACACTGCCCTCGCCCGAATCATTGAAGTTGCAGGTTTTTGCCTTCCCCTTAATTACTATAGGCTTAGATGAACTTGATGTATAGGTAAATAATGTAATATCAATCGACATATTTACATTAGCATCTCCGTCAATATTAAGGGCAAAATTTTCAGCCTTTATTGAATTAGTGCTTGAAACATTACCGATGGTATTTATAGTTATTTGCCTGATATCTTCCTTTACAGTAATGTATAATGTGGCTGATGATTTGGTGCCCTCTTTCATAGTTATGTTTAATGTAGGGCTTGATTTAATATCAACCGCGGCCACAGCATCTTTATCGGCTGCCACAACCTTCAGGCTGCAGGTTTTTCCTTGTGTAATAACCACATTAAAATTCCCGTGAATTTTAAGAATATTAAAGTCTACCACTTTTTTGGTGTCTGTAACACTATCAGAAACAGAAGCATACGTAGCATTTGAACCTGCTATGCAAATGGCCAAAAACAACACTTTTCTTATTATTTTCATATATTTTCCTCCGTTTTCGTGCCAAATATATAAGAATTTCGCACCATAAAACAGCCTATTTTATTCACATTCTGTTATTGATGCTCCAATCATAATGGAAGCCTGATACATCGGCTAATAAAACAGCCATTTACCGTAACATATAGTATGTTTTTTTCGTTTATAAATAAATGAAGGCAGATATATGTTTTCACGTTAAAAATTAGTATATTTGTTTAAGTAAATAACTAACGCAGGGTTTATTGTAAATAAAATCGACTTGAAAAACAAAATACTCTATATAGCTTCGATATTTTTTTCGGTATTTTTATTGGCAAATACCAATACCAGTGGGCAAGCAAGGCTTGTAATTAACCGAGGCAGTTCAGTTTATATGGTAATGAACGGAGGCGTTTCAGCAACCCCTGTTTACGTTGTTCTGGCTAATGGAAATGCAAACGCTATAACGTTGGCTGGTGCCGGAACCAACGGTGGAATAATTTCAGAATCAGAATTCAATATGGTTTTATGGGATATTGGAACCAATAACGGAACATATGTGCTACCTTTTCAATATTCAACCACAAGCTATATTCCGCTAACACTTAACATTACTGCCGGAAATGCGGGTACAGCTGCAGCTGGCGGCATAAAATTTTCCACCTACCACACCATAGCTGACCAAAAACTTGGAACGGTTTCCACAACAGGTTTACCTTCAGATGTTACAAACATTTTTCCCGCAACCGGTACTTCTTCACCCAATGCTACAGATGATTCTTATAATGTGGTTGACCGTTTTTGGATTATAGATGCCAATACGGGTTACACCGCAGCAACCAAACCAGACCCCCAAATAACATTTTCTTACCTGAGTACCGGGAATGCAAATTCTGAGGTAGCAGCAGCTAACAATGCAATAGATGGTACCTTACTCGCACAACGATTTAATACAACCCTGGCCGATTGGGGAGATTATTTAGGACAGGCAGGAACTACTGTGGCCGGTGTGGCAGCAAATACAAAAACGGTTACCACCGGAACCTCTGATTTTACCAAGGCAGGTTTTTATCGTTCATGGACACTCTCAAGTAGTGCAGCGCCTCTTCCAATTCAAATGACAGCTTTTACTGTGGAATGTCAGAATTATTTTGCCCTGCTTCAATGGACCACCGCTACTGAAATAAATAACGACTACTTTACCATAGACAGAACACAGGATGGTATTAATTTTGAGACAGTGGCTGTAGTAAAAGGTATGGGTAACAGTACTTCTTCTCATAACTATTCTGCTATTGATTATACTCCACTGAACGGTACATCATATTACAGAATTTCGCAAACCGACTTTAATGGTGTTACCACTAACCTGAATACGATTACATTTAAAACATGTGAAAGCACACAAAGTGTAAATGCCTTTACTTTAAATAACAGTACTATTGATGTGCAAATAAATTCACTGGCAGATGACAATTACACACTTACATTAATGAATACGCTTGGCCAGGTTGTGTTTACTCAAACCAAATCGGCTGCAATGGGCCTTAATGACTATAAGTTGAATACACAGGTTGCAAGAGGGGTTTATATATTGCAAATTTCCGGTAGCGATAAAGTTTATAGCAAAAAACTTTATTTAGGCGCGCTGTAAGGCGATGCTTAACACATTACATTACTCCATTAAATAGTATTACTTAAACTAGCAGGTAAATTACCCTAAGGGTTTTATGTGCTGCTTATACTCTTATGCCTATTATCAGAACATCATCAATCTGCTCAAGCATTCCCTTCCATTCTTCGAACGATGAATTCAGGTTATTACGTTGGGTATTCATATCCAGGCTTCTGCCTTCAAGCACCTTCTGTTCTAATTGTTTATACTTATACTTTTTGCCTTTCGGTCCGCCAAACTGGTCAGCATAGCCATCAGTAAATAAGTATACTTCATCACCTTTTTCAAGTTTAATATTATGTGTAGTAAATGGCTTGGGGTTATCTGAATTACCTATTGGCTGCTTATCAGCTGTTATTTCCTTTATGCCCGTACCCTGTATATACCAAAGCGGGTTATTTGCCCCACTCCATTGAATTTCCTTTGTCCGGGTATTTATAGTACATAACGAGATATCCATACCATCTTTAATATCTTCTTTTTCCGATTTTTCAAATGTTTCTATAACCAGGTCCCTCACCTTATCCAATATTTTACCGGGCTCTATGATTCCGAACTCTTTTACTGCCCTGTTCAATGCATTTGAACACACTACACTCACCATTGCACCTGGAACGCCGTGACCCGTACAGTCGCCGGCAGCTACAAATACCATATCATTTTTTTCTGCCATCCAGTAAAAATCACCGCTCACAATATCTTTGGGCTTAAACAAAATAAAACTATCAGGCAGAACCGTCTTAAAGCGTTCACGTGTAGGTAATATTGCCTCCTGTATACGTTTTGCATAATTAATACTGTCGGTAATATCCTTATTTTTCATTTCTATCACCTCTTTTTGCTTAACCACCTCGGCTGTTCTTTCACTTATTATATTTCTCAGGCTCCGGGTAGAAATTGTAATGGCACTGTATACAAATCCTACAAATAATAACAAATAGGCTATATATGCCCATATGGTACGATACCAAGGCGATAGAATAGTAAATTCATATACTGCTTCCTTACTTTCATGACCAAAAATATTCCTGGCCTTTACGTGGAATACATAATGTCCTTCATGCAAGAAGGTGTAAGGCGCTTTTGTTTCATTTTTCCATTCACTCCACTGTGCGTGTTGTTCATCTGAACCTTCAAGCCTGTAACTGTATTGTGTTGAGGCCTCATCTTCAAAATCGGGTGCTGCGTAAAAGAACGTTAATGAATTAAGTGCAAATGGCAGGCTTAATTTCAACCTATCGGGCTGCAAGGCTGAAACATGTCCGCTATCGTCAGAATACGTTCCGAAAAATATGGTAGAATCTTTACCCTTACTTACCAATACTTTACGAACCAATGCATAATATTCCTGGTCGTAATTTTTCTTTATCCTGCTATCATACCTGAAAACTCCATCCTGACCACCAAGCCATGCAATGCCTCCGTTGTCAAAATAAAACGCATCGGTAATACTGCTTCTCGAAACTGCAATAAATGGCTTTGTAATCCATTGCTTGTCGGGTTTACCCGGGTCATAAATGTAGCCTATATGCATTTGCCCGTCAGTCTGGTTCGTTGTTACAATCCATATATTCCCTTCATAGTCTGAACCCATGGCAAAAATTCCAAGTTGGCCATTTGAAAAATCAATACCCAGAGACATATCATGTGAAAACTTATTATTCTCATCGCATTTATACAGGCCCTTTGGGGTGCAGTAATAAGTCCTTCCGTTTATTACCTTAGCATAAATATTACTTTCATCAGGCAACCCATCCTTCTCATCAAATTTTTTAGCCTGAACGGCATCTATTTTACCATCTTTATAAGTTACGTTAACTTTTATAATGCCTTTTTGTGGTAATCCGCACAAAATTGTTCCATTCTTCTCTTCTGCTATGGCATTTACATCTTCCTCAATATCTCCCACACTTCCTTCATCAGCCCATTTACCGTTATTCCAATAAATTGATGAAAGCCCATAATTATTTTTTCCCCCAAGGCTCCATCCTATAAAAAACCTATTGGAATCAATAGTAGACCGGTGCACGGCAAACGCATTTCCCTGTGCTACGAGTGTTGCTTTATTATTCTCATCAACCTGGTAAATTCCATCGTTACTGGCCACTAAAAGCATTTGTTTTTTACCTGAATTAAATGGAACAAGGTCCCAACATTCAGTTGTAATACCCGCTACCCGGTTAAAATGCGATTGTTCTACTATAGCCCCCTGGGAAAGATTATGCCCGGTTAAATAAAACACTCCTGCTAATGTAACGGCATATAAAGTACTGTTACACCTGGTTATGGCCATTACCCTTCCCTCCAGGCCATCCTGATCGTTAAAGGTGGTTATGGGAGAATTAATATCCACTTTAGAAATACCATCGTTAGTAGCTAACCACAATTTTTGCTGGGAATCTAAAAACTGGTAGTTTATCTGTTCATCACGAAGTCCGTTTTTTTTATTTATGGCACCAACAAAATTGCCTATTGAATCTATAACAACAACACCTCCCGTGCGGGTACCGATTGAATAATCCCTGTCATTGAGTTTTATACCATTATAAACCCTGTTATCTGCAAAAAACTGGTCAATGGCTGTATGAAACGGTGACATTCGGGTGAGTTGCATAGCATCCTGAATGCGCACTGAGAAATCTGCAGGTTTCATTACAAACAACCCATGTCCTTCATTATTCAGTAATATTTCATCCTTATGGTAAGGTTGCATAAAATATACCTTGGGCTGGGCAAACATATCACCACCCTGTATAAAACTCAAGGTAGAATCTACCATTTTCATCATTCCCACTTCTTTTTCTCTTACATACAAAGTGCCATTTACATAAAACATCAGATGAAAAGTGGTACCATGCTTCGGCTCCCAAACTTTTATTTTTTTCCCATCCCACCTAAAAATACGGTTCGATGCCTGGAAATAAACCATGTT
>Ga0206857_1141_pt1 | contig 13617 bp, 11 predicted proteins | sample Alteio_BWOrgCont_49_FD_152865 | JGI IMG/M metagenome (GOLD analysis project Ga0206857, IMG submission 152865) | Enriched cells from forest soil in Barre Woods Harvard Forest LTER site, Petersham, Massachusetts, United States -... | ecosystem: Environmental > Terrestrial > Soil > Temperate forest >...
TATAGACTGATATACAAAAATTTGGCGACTAATATATTGAATTCCTCTATGGTAACAATACTTCTAATCGTTATTTTTGTTATCACTAACATTAAATGGCAAATGATCACATAATTGAATCAGTATATGATTTCTTCAGATGAATACCAATATATGGATCATACCCTAATTTATTTATACTTCATTCTCTAACAACATTAATTATTTATTCAAATAACATCATATAAAGAAAAGAATATATATGTTAGTATATATAATATAATATCATACTATTGTAAATGAGTGGCACAGATCAAAAAAAATTTAATAATAATAAAATCAATCCAGTAAATAAAAATCAATTGAGTTCAATTAAGTTCAATTAATAATGGTCAAATCAATTCCATTAATAATGCTCAACAAATTAATCCCATTAATAATAATCAAATGGGTATACAAGTAATTGCATCTGTTACTCTTCCTATAGATGAATTTAATAGATTAGTTAATATATCCAACGAACATACTTAATGCATTTTTACTATGAATAAGAATAATGCCGAATTAGAGTTGTTAAGAAATGAAAAGGCTGAATATATTAGACGAATAGGTGAATTGGAAAAAGAAAATTTTAAAAAATAAAATAAAAAAAACTTGAAAAAATAGTCAGATAACAAAATAGTAAAATTCTTGATCTAGAAAAATTTACCAAAAACAGCGGAACAATGACACCAATGACAATCACAATCAGTAAAGAAAGATCCTTTTATATTTTGATGCTTTTCATCTATACATTTATAATTTCAAGATCTCTAAAATTACCTCGTCATTTTTTAATAATATTTGAATCAGTTATTTATTTCTTCATGTTAATATCAACATATAGCTTGCACCTTCGGTTAACTTTGGAGTTGAATATTATTCCATGATATTAAATCTAACAACTCATAAAGCAACAAAAAGGAATTAAGTATGGTTCCAATTATATGATCACTATCAATTAGTGTTAGTGATCGTTATATAATGATTCAAAATACCGTGATCATCATATGAAGATTAATATACGGCCTGTAAAAAGTAAAAAGTATGTTAGTCGCATAATTATCTTATCAAGTCATTATTTTTTTCTGAATAAGTTTTTTTTATAACATTCGTATTAGATATTCCTAACTTTTTTCAGAATCGGGCGCATATTAATCTTCATTTGATGATCACGGTATTTTGAATCATTATATAACAATCACTAACACTAATTGATAGTGATCATATAATTGGAGCCATATTTAATTCCTTCAGATGTAAATCAATATGTAATTGAAATGAGTTTATTTATATACCACATTGCAACTGTCCTAGATAAATTCAGAAAATTCTGAAATTTTGTCCCAGATAATGGTCCAGATTGACGTGAAACAGACTGTATACATCCACACAATATTTATATCTCCTCATTATTCAAATCAGTATTAAATAATTAAAATTATTAACAATTTAATCTTTATGATACTCTCCCCCGCACATGCAACCGTTTAGTTTAGCCCATTTTAACACTTCTAAATGACCATCTTCAGCTGCATAACTACATGTTTCGCTGTTCCATTCACAACCATTTTCTCTAGCCCATTTCAATGTTAACAAATGACCGTTTCTAGCTGCATAACAACATGTCGAACTATTCCAATCACAACCGTTTTTTCTGGCCCATTTTAACACTTCTAAATGTCCATTCCAAGCTGCATAACTACATGTCTCATAATTCCATTCACAACCATTTTCTCTAGCCCATTTTAATATTTCTAAATTACCATTCAGTGCTGCAGAACTACATGTTGTATTATCCCATTCACAACCGTTTTGTCTAGCCCATTTTAACACTTCTAAATGACCATTCATAGCTGCATAACTACACTTATCACCATCCCCTTCATCCCATTCACAACCGTTTAATCTTACCCATTTTAATATTTCTAAATGACCGTTCTCAGCTGCATAGTTACATGTATCATAATCCCATTCGCAACCATTTTTTGTTGCCCATTTTAACACTTCTAAATGACCATTCTTAGCTGCATTTGCGCATGTATAACTATCCCATTCGCAATCATTTTCTCTAGCCCATTTTAATACTTCTAAATGACCATTTTTAGCTGCAGAACTACATGTTTCACTATCCCAATCACAACCATTTAATCTTATATATTTTAATATATCTAAATGTCCGTTTTCAGCTGCTGAACTACATGTGTACTTGTCCCATTTACTACCATTTTCTTTTGCCCATTTTAACACATCTAGCCATCCATTTTCTGCTGCTACGTCACACGCTAAATTTTTATCAAATTTATTCCATTCTTTCCGACAATATATCTGTTCTTTTTCTGTCAAATATGATAAACATAAATTATTAATATCTTTCGGTAATACTTCCTCTAATATAAACTTATTACAAATTTGAGAATTTTTGATAACTTTGTTATTTTTTAACGGAACATCTATTTCTGGTGTTGATGTTGTATTACCAAAAAATATATTATGCACCAATTTTGAGAACGCTAACATAATTATTTTTGTGTCTTTACCATTACACAGTAGATACTAAAAGATATCTTAGTATATATATTTCAATTTTTATTACCAATTAGAATTATATAATGAGAACACAAAAGGATGCAATTAATACATTCATATTATCGTGATATCACAACTCTTCAACCTTCTCTTCTCTCAAACATACATCTAAATAATATTTACATCCTTCATTATCCAAATCAACCTGCACATTCACACTCATTACTTTATCATAATTCACAACCAAATATTTATTGTATAATACTCGCAACATAACTGAATACATCTTCATCAATGAAACTCCAGCATCTTCGCATGAATATTCATGTTTTGATTTTAATACTTTTTTCCATCCTACATTTCACAACTCTACATATAAAGAAGTACATCGTAGTATTTGGATATGAAGTGAAAATATATAATGTTGATGGTGTACTACTACAAACAATAGTCCATGATGAATTTGATTTGATAGAAAAATTTCAAGATGGATTGATTATTATGAACAGGAGATGTAATATTTTTATTTATAAATAAAATAAAATTATTTGATGTATTTAAAGAATTGGATATGAATTTGGTTCATATACATAATCAAACTTTTTAAAATTCCAATTAATTGATCTTTCATACCAAATTTTTTCCAAATCTTCATCACAAATTTTGTGAGATATGAATTCAATCTTGTACCCAAGTTGCTCTTCAACTAGTATACATCTATTACAACAAATATCACCGATATCACTCCAATTTTCAACCCCTGCTCTTCCATCTGGGACGAGATAGTAGTGTCCATTATATTGGACTAGAGCTCGTACTAAATAACAATCTTTACCACTATCAGTTTCACATGTTCCTACCACAAGATATCTTAATTTGTTAGCTTGAACAATTGAACCTTCTTTAATAGATCCATCAAGTTTCGGTTCTTCTTTTTGTGTTTTACTGCCGGTTGCAATATCTGCCCACGAAAGAGAAGATTTTGTCATTAGATTAAAGCTGGTATTGCCACCTTTTGGTACAATTCAAAGAGAATTATTATATTTAATTTATCTATGGAACTAATAGAATATTTAAATATTCAACTTTTTAAGGATATAACAATGGGCGAGACACCCCCAATATATTGAAAGCATTGATATATATTTAATTAATTAGTGATATGTTTGATTTTAACTTGATGAATAAATAATTGATCCAATTAAATGATCACTTTCATTTAGAATCCTTACGTTATACAATTAATGATCCCAATTATTCAGTTCATCAATAAAACTTAATCTAAGATACAGACTATGCATTAAATAATTTCTTAATTTATTTTATTGTACAAACTAAATAATATTACCCATACCCATGCCAACTCTAATCATTAGTATAAATAGTATATAATTTTATTGTATTGTTATCTCTTTATATCAATTTAAATAATGTTTTTATATTTGATTTAACTTGATAAATAAATAATTGATCCAATTAAATGATCATTCCCGTTTGATCTTGTGTTATGCAATTAATGATCCAAATTATTCAGATCATCAAGGAAACTCTACTCAAATATTTAATGATTTGAAAATGTATCACCATCTACAATAAAATATGACATTGTCAACAGACCTACATTTTATTTTGTTTTGTTTTGTTTTGTTTTGTTTTGTTTTGTTTTGTTTTGTTTTGATTTGATCCAATATATTTAATTCCTATGATTATAATAATACATATGGATCGTTATATTCTATCGCTAAAACTTTGATGATAGATGATAGATGATCAAATAATTTGTCCCTAAATCAAAAAATTCAGAAAAAATTGAAAATTATTTGTTTTAGAGTAACAAATAATATAGTATATTAATTAAATCAATTATATAATAGACTGATGGAAGAAAAATACTATCAAACTACATGGAAAGAATTAAGAGAATGTTTAAATAATGAAACCCTTAACTTACTTCCTATAAATGGCATTTTTGAAATACATTTGATAGTTCATCCTGATGATCAACAAAAATTATTCGCATTTTCTATTGAAGAAGACATATTGGAAGATAAATCACTTATAAATCTCAAAACAACTTGTGCATTAAGTTTTCATGGTATGTATCCGAATCAACCAATGTTAACGTTTTGGTTAAATAATTGTGATTCTGTAGTTGCAACAAAAAAAGCTGTGGAAGTTGCAGAAAAACTTGATAAATATAATATTCCAGTTCAAAGATTAAAAGTTGAAGCCATGGCTAAAGATATTCCTGCTATGAAATCAGAACAACATTCTGGAGCAAATTATTTTGAATTTCATTTTAAAATTAATACTAAATCAAAACAAGAATGGGATAAGTTGGATACTGTATGTTTGCCTTTTGGTGCTCACTTATTTTTTAATCCATACTCTAAACTGTCAACCAGAATGATTCCTGTTGTCACATTGAGACGTTATGATTGTGACTTTGAAACAGCAAATAATGAATGCAATAAACTAATAAAAAATATCGAGGATGCTAATTTTGCAGTTATTGATGGAAAAATTCAAAGAGAACTGTCAATAGTAGATACCAATGTATTTTATGATCAAGAATGGTTATTCAAAGAAGATCCAAGAGTATTCATAACTTGCCAATAAAATTAATAATTTATCTTTATTTCAATTATTTTTGCTCGATGAATAAATAATTGATTCAATTAAATGATCATTTCCATTTGATGTTTTATATTATGCATTCAATGATCTCAATTATTCAGATCATCGAAGAAATATTAAAACAATGGATTAAAAAGTACTACAGTTTGATAATTATATAAAGTTGTCAATGATCATATAAAAATTTTGCCCATTATATTGATTTTGTCTGATGACACTAATACATGTAAAATCATTATAGTTTTATCACTAATATCAAATGATAAATAGTCATGTAATTGAGTCAGTATGTTATTCTTTCAGATGAATATCAATAAATAAACATAATAAATAAGATCCTTTAATCTTTGTGATATTCTCCACCACATACGCAACCATTGTCTTTTATCCATTTTAAGATTTCATGTTGACCATTATCAAATGCATAAAAACATGCACTATGCAAACTACAACCGTTTTGCACAGCCCATTTTAATGTCAATAAATGACCATTTAGAGCCGCAAAAGCGCATGTATCACTATCCCAATCACAACCATTTTGTCTGGCCCACTTTAATACTTCTAAATGACCATTTTCAGCTGCAGAAATACATGTACTACTATCCCAATCACAACCATTTTGTCTGGCCCACTTTAATACTTCTAAATGACCATTTTCAGCTGCATAATTACATATAAAACTATTCCATTCACAACCGTTTTCTTTAGCCCATTTTAATACTTCCAAATGACCATTTTGAGCTGCATAAGTACATGTCGAACTATCCCAATCACAACCGTTTTGTCTGGCCCATTTTAAGACTTCTAAATGACCATTTTGAGCTGCATAACTACATGTATAACTAGTCCATTCACAACCGTTTTGTCTGGCCCACTTTAATATTTCTAAATGACCGTTTTCAGCTGCATAACTACATGTATAACTAGTCCATTCACAACCGTTTTGTCTGGCCCACTTTAATATTTCTAAATGACCATTATTAGCTGCATAAGCACATGTCAAACTAGTCCATTCACAACCGTTTTGTCTGGCCCACTTTAACACTTCTAAATCACCATTTTTGGCAATATACGCGCAAACCAACCAATTCCAATCACAACCGTTTTCATGTGCCCATATCAATAAATCGTACCATTTATGTTCTGCTGCCATACTACAAACACTCTCTTTTAAAAACATATGCCAGTTATCTTTTTCACTATAAATTATCTCTACTTCTGACAAAAATGATAAACATAATTTTGATAAATCTTTCGGTAGCATAATTTCTTCTGGTATCTTGGATATCTTGGATATATTCATTATATTTATTTTTTTGTTTGTCGTTATGGTACTTATTATATTGAAGATAACAGAATTATTTTATTATTATTTTCAATTTTATTTATTAATGGGTGTGTTTCTCTTAAGTTCCTCACTTTTGAGTATTTAAGCGAGACACCCCCAATGATGATTATTTTTTGCATGGATTTATTATAAATTTTTCAGAATTAATTGTCGTAAACAGAATGCATTGTACCTCCACAAGGGCAATCATTATTTGTCATCCATTTTGCCATTTCAGGAAATTCATCCGCTTCAAAACTTTCACATACTGCTCTTTGCCAGCGTTTATATTAGTAGTAATAACGAGACACTTATCACATATTCAAAACATGAGGATGAGGATGAGGATGAGGATGAGGATGAGGATGAGGATGACACTATTACGAATGCTGTTCCCATTACCACATTAAGGAATGATACTCGAATGGAGTACAATTCACACTGGGATTGTGGGTGTCAGAAGGGTGCCCGCGTTTGTGGTTGTGGTTGTCAGAAGGATCGAAAGACAATGCAGGAATGATCAGTGCTTTGTAAAGTCAGATGTAAATTATGAAAACATATTTCTTATTTTACTTTTTCATTTATTTTTTGTGTACATACTATTTAACTAATTCTTTTCTTTATTATGCCAGAAACACTTTCCTTTATCAACACATGTTTACAATAAATGATTTTATGGATTTTATATATATTGATTTTAACCCGATGAATAAATACTGTTGCCAAAGGTGTAAACTACAAGCTATCAATTAATTGATCATTTATCATCTGGTGTTTATGTTTTGCAATTAATGATTCAAATTATTCCGTCAATAATTAATTTTTATGATATAATCCCTTACATTTACAACAGTTTATTTCAATCCATTTTAAAGCATCATTATTCTTATAAAATTGCGCCCAATAACACATATTTTCATTAATAGGACAATCATTTAATATTGCCCACTTTAATACTTCTATATTATTATTTTGCACTGCATTATCGCATATAAATCTATTCCAATCAGTTTGCAAATTCTTTTGACTTTCTTGTTCGTGTACCCATTTTAGTATATCTAAATGGGCATAACCATATTTAGCTGCATAAGTCCATATATAACTATTGTCCATTGTATAACCATGCAATTTTAACCATTTCAATACATCTAGTTGTCCACTTGCTGCAGCAAAGGAACATGTTAAATTTGGAGTTTCATTTTCTAATCCATCTTCTTTTTCATGCGCCCATATTAATAAATCTAACCATCCTTTTTTTGCCGCAATATTATACACTTCAATTTCATCAAATTTATCCCATTTACCTTCCATGTAATATATATCATCTTCAGTCAAATATGATAAACATATATTCAAAATATCTTTTGGCAATGTTGTTAGTGAAGGTAATTCTTTTATATTCATTTAAGTTGCATACTTTTATTACTTCATAAATTATTACATATTTTTATTCAATTATTTTTCAATTTAATTACAATCGTTCACATCTAGCACCAAATAAACTTTGCTATCTTTAAAATATTGATTCATTCTTTTATGTATTTCTTGTTTTGTTTTACCTATCTTATAAACCTTTAGATGAATACCAATATATGAACTTTAATCTTTGTATGTGTTTTATGATGTGATAAAAAATTCTATATTATAAATATATATTATTATATATTTAGTCTATAGATATACAAAAATTTGATTCAATATATTGTTATTTCCCCTTTAATACTAAAATATGTCAAGATATGTACAATATATTTTTAACATTTATCATAAATATTTTCGATATGATTTTTAAACAATTGATATTTTTTTAATAATTTATTCATTTCCATTTAAAGAATTGTTTATATTATAAATTATAATTATTTATGGCTGGTAGTTTACAAAATAATCCTAAATCGGATGACATATTAATTGCTGACAACAGAAAAAAAGACATACTTAATGAATTTAAAAAATTAAGCAAATCTGATGCATTAAATGGAGAATACGGATTTATGGCATTAGTGTCAGAAGGACCATTTGAATTTTTAAATAGTCATTCATATGAAAGTATTTTTTATAATAATTTTGATGATTGTTACAAGGAATATATAGAATTTCAACCTGCTGAAATTTATAAATTTTTTAAAAGTCTTCATGTCGTTGATATGATATATAAAACCAAAGAAATATTTTATTCTGTAAATTTATTGAATGTTTTCAACGAAGCAACTTCAGATTCATATCTAGTTCCAACTCCACTTGAAAAAGAAAAGGAATATCAAAAAAAAAGCGTTTTGGTTTATAGCTCTCTGACAAAAGATGAACAATTATATTATGAAAAAAAATGGAATAAATTTAATAAAATTAAAATATGTGATATAGCAGCAGAAAATGGATGGCTTGATTTATTAAAGTGGGCGCGTGAAAAAAATTATAAATGGAATAATTCATTATTAGGTTCTGCAGCTAAAAATGGTCATTTGAAAGTTCTTAAATGGGCACTACAAAACGGTTGCCAATGGTATTGGTATGAGAATAATTCGATATACGAATGTGCTGCTGAAAATGGTCATTTTGAAGTTCTTAAATGGATACATGAAAATGGTTGTAAATGGAATTGTAAACAGGATAATTGGACATGTGCATTTGCAGCTAAAAATGGACATTTAGATATGTTAAAATGGGCCAGACAAAACAATTGCTATTGGGATAAAAAGACATGTGCATATGCCGCAAAAAATGGTCATTTGGAAACATTAAAATGGGCCAGACAAAATGGTTGTGAATGGGATAGTTGGACATGTAGTTCTGCTGCTTTAAATGGTCATTTGTTAACATTGAAATGGGCAAGACAAAACGGATGTGAATGGGATAGTTGGACGTGTGCATATGCTGCAAAATCTGGTCATTTAGAAGTATTAAAATGGGCAAGACAAAACGGCTGTGAATGGGATGGTTGGACTTATGCACATGCCAAAAAATCCGGTCATTTAGAAGTATTGAAATGGATAAAAGAAAATGGTTATGAAGATTGCGTGGAATGTGAAGATATGTAAGGATAGCGAAAGTATTGATATTGACACAGATAAAATTAATAATTAATTGTTAATATAATGCATTAATATTTAATATTAACTCGATGAATAAATAATAGTTTCAATTAAATGATCATTCCCATTTGATCTTACGTTATGTAATTAATGATCTCAATTATTCAGATCATCAAGAGACGCAACCCAATACACAGACTATATATTATATAATTTCTTGAAAATTGTATTATTGTCTACAAAATAAATGATATTGTCAACTGATGTACAAATTTTGGCCCAATATATTGAATTCATCTGATGGTAACAATACTTATAAAATCGTTATATTTCTATCACTAACACTCGATGACAAATGATCATATAATTGAATAAGTATATTGTTTTATCAGATGAATATCAACATACAGTCTGTTTCATTTCAATCTGAACCATTATCTGGAATAAAATAAATTATGTGATTAATATCAATTAATGTTAGTGATTATTATGTAACGATTCAAAATATCGTAATCGTCAGATGAAGGGAATTATATGACCTAATAAATAGTATGTTAATCGCCTATTTATTTTCAGAATTCACTTATTTGTTTTTTTAAATTTGTCAGTTGATATACTATTTATCAGGCTATGTATTTTCATATCTGATGATCACGATATTTTGAATCGTTATATAATAATCACTAACCCTTAATGATAAGTGATCATACAATTGAATCAATATTCCAATTCTTCAGATCACAATAGAGGTGTCTCGCTTAAGTTCATCACTTTGAAGTATTTTTTATAATAATTTTAAGTTCAAGTGTGCTTTTTGTTTGTATTTGTTCATTATTTATATTTATGTTCATTATCTCAAATATATTTTCCATGATGTATAATATTTATCTTTATTTTATTGATATACTATCATTTAGTATTATTTTCAAATTTCTAGTTTTTCATTAAAGATTCATCGATGGCTATTTTATTTATGAAAAAACTGATATCAATTCGATGAATAAATAATAGTTACAATTAAACGATCACTTTCATTTGATGTTTATGCTATATGATTAATGATTCCAAAGGTGCAAGCTACAAATTATTCACTATTTAATCTTTGTGATACTCTCCCCACATATAGTTTACAAAATCGTTCAATCTCATCCATTTTAATGTTAACAAATGACAGAAGTTGGAGATTATTGCGTAAGCAATCGTCTTCGACTTTTGCTATACCATTAAGAGCAGCATAATTGCATGTCCAACTATCCGAATGACAACCGTTTATTTTTCCCCACATTAACAAATCTAACCATCCATTTTCTGCTGCAATATTACATACTTCATCTTTATTAAATTTACTCCGTTCTTTTCTAATATATATTTGTTCTTCTTTTGTCAGATATGATAAACATATATTTTCAACATCTTTTATTAATCCGTCTATAGCTTGCATCTTTGATTGTTTCTACCTTTGGTAGCTTGCACCTTTTGTGATCATGTAAGATTATTTATGTATATTTACATCTAATCTGTTTTCAATTTTATTTTTTCAATTTTATTTAAAATGTTATATAATTAATTAATCGATGTACAAAATTATGGCTTTAACTCGATGAACAAATAATTGTTTCAATTAAATGATCATTCCCGTTTGATCTTATGTTATGCAATTAATGATCTGAATAATTCATATCATCAAGAAAACTTAACCTAATACACAGACTATATATTATATAATTAAAATTGTTAATAATTTAATCTTTATGATATTTTCCTCCGCACATACAACCATTTTGTCTGGCCCACTTTAATACTTCTAAATGACCATTTTCAGCTGCATTACTACATGTTCTACTATTCCAATCACAACCATTTTGTCTGGCCCACTTTAATACTTCTAAATGACCATTTTCAGCTGCATAATTACATATAAAACTTTTACATTCACAACCGTTTTCTTTAGCCCATTTTAACACTCCTAAATGACCATTCCAAGCTGCATTACTACATGTCGAACTGTCCCAATCACAACCGTTTGTTCTTGCCCATTTTAACACTTCTAAATGACCATTTTTAGCTGCATTACTACATGTGCTACTATTCCATTCACAACCGTTTTCTCTTGCCCATTTAATAACATCTAAATAACCGTACCAAGCCGCATTACTACATGTTGAACTAGTCCATTCACAACCGTTTTGTCTGGCCCATTTTAACACTTCTAAATGACCATTTAAAGCTGCAAAACTACATGTCCAACTATCCCATTCACAACCGTTTTGTCTTGCCCATTTTAATACTTCGAAATGACCGTTTCCAGCTGCAGAACTACATGCATAACTATCCCATTTACAACCGTTTTGTCTAGCCCATTTTAATACTTCTAAATGACCTTTTTCAGCTGCATAATTACATGTAAAACTATCCCATTTACAACCGTTTTGTCTAGCCCATTTTAATACTTCTAAATGACCATTTAAAGCTGCATAACTACATGTAAAACTATCCCATTCATAACCGTTTATTTTTCCCCACATTAACAAATCTAACCACCCATTTTTTGCTGCAATATTACATACTTCATCTTTATTAAAATCACTCCATTCTTTTTTTATGTATATTTGTTCATCTTTTGTCAGGTATGATAAACATATATTTTCAACATCTTTTATTAATCCTTCTACAGCTTGCATTTTTTGATTGTTTTTACCTTTTGTTATTATCTAAGATTTTTCATATATTTCATTTTCCATATTGTAGATTATTGTTGTTAATATTATCAATTTTTTCAATTTTTTCAATTTTTTCAATGATGTTAATCGTATAATACATAATTTATAGACTGATATACAAAAATTTGATCCAATATATTGAATTCATCTGGTGATCACAATACTTGTTAAATCGTTATATTTATATCACTAACACTAAATGACAAATGATCACATAATTGGTAGCTTGCAAAAGTATTTGTTTCCTTCAGATGTATATCAATATATTAACTTTTAATTTAATATCACAAAGTATTCCTACACCAAAGTTGTAATTATATAAACAAAAAATAGTTGTTGTTTATTGTTGACTATTATATTGTGATGATTCAATAATTAAATTTGATGCTAATACTTTATGATCTAATATAGCAGCAACTCCAAATATATAATCATTAAGTAGCCGACCGAATATATATAATCTAATATATCAGCAACTCTAAATATGTGATATTATACCATTAAAAATACATCATATAATGATCCACCTAAGAGATAGCAATAGAGAGCAACAATATTCAGATATCATATAGTAATGCACCTAATAGATAGTAATAGAAAAACATTATTGATATATTGTGTTGGTGATGCACTTAAGAGGCAATTGTAGAGTCTAGTTATTGAAATATCACATAACGATACACTAAGAAATCATAATAAAAAGATGTTTATATATTATATCTAAAAAATAGACTTCTTATCAATATAACTATTGTATTAGACTCTTGTATACTTTCTATTTTCCATCATCAACAATTTTTGCTTTTAACATTAGCTTGAAGCTTGACGTTACTATAGATCCAAATCTTGTAGAATCTGAATATTTATAGTGTGTTCCCAATATTTTATTAAATTGGTTTTTTGGAAGTTGTTTATAATGATTATCAAACACCCATTTTATATATTCCTTATATACATCAACAGATTTTGTATAAATATATTTTTCATCATCATCGATAACATCCTTTATAAATTCATCACAATGTTTTTCAGCGTACGATCTATTATCTGGTTTAATATATTTTATTTTTTCGAAAACATTAGCATTATTATTAAACTTTTTTAGATACTCAACCAACAAAAGAAAAAAATCATTTCGATTAATAATTAAATTATTAAATTTATTGTCTGATATTTTAATATAACACACACTATCTGCAATATTTTTATTCAAATTTAATTCTTTATTGCATGTACCCAATACAGAAAAATTTATGTTTAAATTTTCAGTAATATTATTCTTTCTTTTTACATCAATACATTTCAAATCTATCAAATAAGATATATCACTCGCCGATATATCCTCTATTAATTC
>Ga0206857_1142_pt1 | contig 13442 bp, 5 predicted proteins | sample Alteio_BWOrgCont_49_FD_152865 | JGI IMG/M metagenome (GOLD analysis project Ga0206857, IMG submission 152865) | Enriched cells from forest soil in Barre Woods Harvard Forest LTER site, Petersham, Massachusetts, United States -... | ecosystem: Environmental > Terrestrial > Soil > Temperate forest > O...
GGCGCTCGTCAGTTTCAGCGCCACTTTGCGCCGATCCTGCGGATCGGTCTCGCGGTCCACGAGATTCGCGACCACCAATCCGTCGACCAGTTTCGACGCGGCGGAAAGCGTTAGCGTCAGAAAGGCGGCGACATCCCCGAGCATCGCGCCCTCGTTTCGTCCGAGAAAAGCCAGCGCCCGAAATTGCGGCATGGTCAGTTCCGGAGTGCTGTGCGATCGAATCTCCGAGCGAATGACGCGCATCATCAGAGGCACGACTTCGAGGAGATCGGTGGCACAGTCTCGGGCGGATATTCTCATGGGGTGGTTGGCAACTGTTTCATCGGTCAACTATTGAAACCGTCAAGTATCGAAAAGTTTTGGTCTTATGAGGCTTAATAAGTCGCGCCCCCCGACTTTGTAGCGTCTTTTTCCATTTAGCCGGCAATCGACAGAGAGATAAACTGAAGCAGGATGCGGATCCTCCGGTAATACGGTGCGTGCTAGTGCGTAGTTGTAGTGAAAAACACGACATTTAATGTTCGGGCTGGCGGGCCGCGGTTCCCGCCATTTCCGAGTCGAAAACGGCACTTGATCCCCTCAGACGCGCGACCGCCAGACGGTCCTTCTTGTGCAGAATTAACCCGGATCGGTCACAGGGCGACGGAAACAATTGATTCAGTTCAGCGGCTGGGAAGCCCCGTAGCGCACGCTGCGGATCGTGAGATCCCGGGTTCCGGCAATGGTCTGCAACTGGACGACTTGTCCGGCTGTCTTTCCCAGAAGAATGCGCGCCAAAGGAGAGCGCCAACTGATCCAACCCTGCCCAATGTCGACTTCATCGACTCCAACGATTCTGTATTCCTCCGTGACGCCGGATCCGTCGAGAAGCGTGACAAATGCCCCAAAGCGAATTTCCGAGGTACTTTCCTCTGATGGCGAAACGACGGTTGCCGAGGTCAGAATTCGCGAGATCTCCTGGATTTGACCACTGATCCGTCTCAGGGCCTCGAGATTCTCGTTTTCCTCGCGATCCACCTGGAGCCGGCGTCGCTCTTCCTGGAGTTTGGTGAGGCGTGCGTTTAGGTGCGCGGCGCCATCGGAAGTGAGGTAATTGGGGACACCTGGCGGCAGGGGCATTCGCGGGATAGCCATTTCCGTTTCGGAGGCATCGTCTTCCCTCGTGAATGCTTTGCTCATGATCAATGTATCGCAAATGAGGACGGGGTTAGAGGTCCTGAAAAGCCCGAGGTCACTGCTTCAACGTTAGATAGATCAGGCGCACGTCCATGACGCTTTTGCCCGGCACTTTCAAAGCGCGTAACTTCAATTCACCGCGTCCCTTGGTCAGGTCGATTTCTCCGAGAGAGAGCGGCTTGAAATCCTTGACCAGCGATTCCTGGCCGCGCGGGGCGCGATCGTGTTCCGTCCCGTGCAGGGGGGGATCGTTGGCTTCGGAGACCTTGGCTTCGAGCCGGTTTCCCTGAAAGGCGAGTTCGACGGTTGAACCGACGTCGCCGGCGGGGACGGTGTAATAAACGACGGCTTCGTATTTGCCCGTGGTGGCCACGTCGATATCCCAGGTCATGCTGTCCTCGGGACCCGTCCAATGGGTGAAGTAGGAACAGTTGGGAGCCTTGGAACTGCGCTGCACTCCACCGTGGGGTACGCCGTCGCGCGCGGGTAACTGGGTAATGGGAAATGCTGGATAGCCGACGGTGAAGGGACGGGTTTCGTTGTCGTCTTTCGGCAGTAATTCCTTGCTCCACGCGGCCATGGCCTTGGACAGGCGGGCCGTTTCGTCGGGGTGCTCGGCGGCCACGTTGTGGTCCTGGGAAGGGTCGGCCACCATGTCGAAGAGCGCATGGGTGGTGTCGAGGCGATATTGTTGGGAGCGAACGCTGGTTTTGCCGGCCCAGGTCGTAAAGATCATTCGGTCCGGCCAATCCTTGGCCGTGCCGAAGAGGAGCGGCTTCAGGCTGAGACCGTCGAGAGGTTTGGTGCTGACGGACGGCACGCCGGCGAGGTCGGTCAGAGTCGGCAGAAGGTCGATGGCGCCGGCGATCTGCGGGACGCGCAAGCCGGCCGGGATGTGGCCGGGCCAGCGGATGAGAAAGGGTTCGCGCACGCCGCCCTCGTCGGTGGTGGCTTTCCGGCCTTTCATTCCGCCGTTCCAACGCCAGGTTTGCGGGCCGTTATCGCTGAAGTAGATGACGATGGTGTTGTCCGCGAGGTGGAGTTTGTCGAGTTGGGCCAGGAGGCGTCCGACGTTCCAATCGATGTTCTCGCACATGGCCAGGATGGCGCGGGTGGCGTCGACTTCCTCCAGTTTGGGATCGCGGGCGCGCAGTTTGATTTCCTTGCTGGAGAACTGATCGAACCAGCGGTCCGGGACCTGGAGGGGATAGTGCGGGGAATTGAAAGGGACATAGCAGAAGAAGGGGTGGTCCTTGTTCTTCTCCATGAAGTCCATGGCGTGCTCGGTGAGATCGTCGATGATATAGCCGTTGCCTTTCACGGGTTGTCCGTTGTGCTCGAGAGGCGCGTCGAAATAGTCGCCCCAGTGGCCCGAGCAGAAGCCATAGAACTCGTCGAAGCCGCGGCCCCGGGGATGATAGGGATACTGCATGCCATTGTGCCACTTGCCGAACGCCCCGGTGGCGTAGCCGGCGGCCTGGAAGGCTTCGGCGACGGTGCGCTCGTCCAGATTGAGGCGTTCGCCGCCGGAGCTGACGCCGTGGACACCGCCGCGCAGATGATAGCGGCCGGTGAGAAACTCGGCGCGGGTGGGCGAGCAGACCGGGCAGCAAAAGAAGCGGTCGAACAGGGCGCCAGTGGTGGCCAGGGAATCGACGTTCGGCGTCGAGAGATTGGTGTTGCCGTTGATGCTCACGTCACCCCAGCCTTGGTCGTCGGCGAGGACGATGAGGATGTTGGGTTTGGCCGACGCCTCCGCGGCGACAGGGAGGCGGGACGCGAAGAGCAGCAGAAGGAAGGCGATGCGGGTGGAGACGTTCATCGGGACAGGGGATGGGAGACGGATCTTACTTTCAAAGGTTCGGGATCAGATCGGGACTCATGAGCCGGAGGTCTTCCGGGCTGGGGCCACCGCCGAATTGTTTCCAGTAGAGTTCCTTGAAGGGATTGATCTTTGGGCCGACGGCGTTTTCGTTGACCATCATGGGCACGACCGCGGCCCACCAGTGATCGTATTCCGTGTCGAGACGGGCGACGATGTCGGGATGATCGGCGGCGACGTCGTGTTGCTCGCCGACATCGGTGGTGACATTGAATAACTGCCAGCCTTTATCGCGCGCTTTTCCCGGAGGGCCATCGCTGACGAGATGCCAGGGGCCGCTGCGCACGGAGCAGTCGGAATACTTGAAGAGCTGCACGTCGGCGCCCTTGGTCCAGCGGCCGGCGTGGACGAAGAGCGTGCGTTCGGGCCACGGCGCATGGGCATCGCGCAACAAGGGAACGAGGCTGCGTCCTTCGACTTGGGCGCGGACTTTTTCATCGAGTGCGGCGCCAGCGAGTTCGGCGGCGGTGGGGAAGAAGTCGATCTTGGATGAAAGGCCGTTCGAGTCGTGCGGCTCGAGGGTGCCGGGCCAGCGCCAGAGGGAAACGGCGCGGGTTCCGCCCATCCAGGCGGAGCCCTTGGACCCGCGCATGCCGGCATTGAAGATTTTGCAGGCCGGACCGTAGCCCCCGTTGTCGTTCATGAAAATGACGAGCGTGTTCTTCGCGATGCCCCAGGCATCGAGCTTGGACAGGATTTTCCCGACGTTCTCATCGATGTTGCCGATCATGCCGTAGAAAGTGGCGACGTTGTCGGGTACCTTGCCGAGGTAGGGTTCCTTGTATTGCGGCGGACAAGAGAGCGGGACGTGGGCCGCGTTGTAAGGGAGGTAACAGAAAAACGGCCCGCGATCTTTCACCTGCTGCATCCAGGCGATGGCCTGGTCGGTGAAGAGATCGGTGCAGAAGCCCTGGGTCTTTTCGAAGGTTCCATTGTGGAGGATGGCGGGATTGAAATACTGGTTGCCGGGTGCGTCCCCGCAGGAACCGGGATACGTCTGGCCGATGCCGCCACCACCGTGGATGTAGGTCTCGTCGAAACCGCGCTTGTCCGGACGGTGGTCGGCTTCGTCGCCGAGATGCCACTTGCCAAAGATGCCGGTGGCGTAGCCCGCGCTCTTGAGGACCTGGGCGATGGTGACGGCGTCGGTGGTCAGGCGCTCGCGTTCGAGGATGGTATGAGTGACGCCGTTCTTGAACTCGTGCCGACCGGTCATCAATCCTGAGCGGGTGGGCGAGCAGGTCGGCGAGACGTGAAAGTCGGTGAGGCGCACCCCTTCGTTGTAGAGTCGATCGAGATTGGGCGTCTTGATGATGGGATTGCCGGTGGCTGAGAGGTCGCCGTAACCAGTATCGTCGGCCAGGATGAAGAGAATATTCGGTTGCACGGGTGCCGCGTGCGCGACGATCCCGGTGACGAGGAGCAGGCCGACGATGGAGCAGAGGAGGGAGGGGAACGTCTTCATTGGGGGAAGGGGATGGCGCAGTTAAGAACTGCCCGGAACGCGGAACGTTGCACAGATTTTACGCCGACAAAGTGTCGCGGAGCCGGACGTTAAATGATTGAAAAGCATCCTGCGCCTGCAACAATCCGCGCCTCACCGCCGGCATTCCTCCCGGTGCTTCCCTAATCCATTGTCATGAACCGCTTGAAATTCCATTGCCTCCTCATCCCCGCTTTCCTCCTCGCCTTGTGTGCGTCCGGGTGGGCGGAAAACCCATTCATCGGCCGCTGGGCGCTGACGATTCCAGGCGGGCACGCGGGCTGGCTGGGTATTGAAGAAAAGGATGGGAAGCTCGAGGGAAGCCTCCTTTGGGGAGGCGGCAGTGTGCTGCCGGTGCAGGGCGTGAAGGTCGACGGGGATACGCTGACGGTCACGCGCGTCAACAAACGCCACAATGCGAAACTGAATGCCGATAATACGGTTACGGAGACGATCACGGCCAAATTGGATGGAGACGACATGAAACTCACCACGGTGGCGGTGACCAACGATGGTCCCCCGTCCAAGCCGCAGGATTTTACCGGCCACCGCATCCCGCCGGTGCCGCCGACGCCGGATCTTTCCAAAGTGAAATATGGCGAGCCAATTGTGCTCTTCAACGGCAAGGACTTGACCGGTTGGCGGTTGGTCGAGGCCAACGCGAGCAATGGTTGGAGTGTGATGGATGGCCTGCTCGTGAATCGTCTGGAACCAGGCAAGCACTACGGCAACCTGCGCACGGACCGGGAATTCGAGGACTTCAACCTGACGCTGGAAACGCGGACGCAGGCGAACAGCAACAGCGGCATTTACCTGCGCGGCATTTACGAGATCCAGGTCGCCGAGACCTACGGGCGTCCGGTGGACGCGCATAATATGGGCGCGCTCTACAGCCGCATCACGCCGACCGTGGCGGCGGAGAAGCCGATTGGTGAATGGCAGACTTTTGACATCACGCTGATCGATCGCCACGTGACGGTGATCCTCAATGGGCAGAAGATTATCGATAACCAACCGGTGTTGGGTTGCACGGGTGGGGCGATGACCAGCGACGAGATGAAGCCCGGACCGCTCATGTTGCAGGGCGATCATACGACGATTGATTATCGGAATATCGTGATTCGACCGGTGGTGAAGTGAGGAAAAGGACGCTGACCTGACCGCGGCCTTTTTTCCTCAGCTTGCTCATTCTCTTTATCCCCGGTTCCAAACCGGAAAGAAAAAGAAGAAGAAAATGATCAAGAAAAAGAGCCCGATTCCTCACACCATCGCCGGGACCGGCGCGGGAATTTCGGCGGCGACGCGGTTGAGGGCCTTGCGCAGGAGCGCGAAGTCAACCGGCTTGATGAGATGTTCGTGGAAACCGGCGAGGTTGCTGCGCTCGATATCCTCGGCCATGCCGAATCCGCTGAGAGCGACGCCGGCAATCGGCCGGCCGGCGGACGCCTGGACAAATTTTGGCATCAGATCCAACCCGCTGCCATCGGGAAGGCCGATGTCACTGACGAGGAGATCGAATTCGGATTCCTCAATGAGACGCTGTGCGGTGGAAACATTGACTGCCGTCTGCACGACATAACCGCAATTGGTGAGCAGTCGTTCGAGGGTCGCGGCGGTATCTGCGTGGTCTTCGACGAGCAGGACCCGGAGCCCTTTGGCCGCCGCCTGGAGTGGCGCCGCGGGCGCCGCCACCTGATTGGACGGGATCTCGCGGGCCGCCGGGAGTGTCACGGTGAAGGTGGCGCCTTTGCCGGAGCCGCCGCTGTGGGCCGCGATGCGTCCACCGTGGAGGGTGGTCAGGGCTCGGCAGATGGCGAGGCCCAGACCGAGGCCGCCGGAATGGCCGCTCTGGGCCTGTTCGAAAGCGTCGAAGATGCTTTCGAGGCGCGTGGGTTCAATGCCGATGCCGGAATCCGTGACCTCGACGCGGAGCAAATTCCCCGGTTCGTCATCCATCGTTCGCAGCGTGATGGCGCCCTCGGGAGGCGTGTATTTCACGGCGTTGCTGATCAGGTTCCAAAAGATCTGCTGAATGCGGGCGGGGTCCGCTTCGAGCATCGGCCGATGGGCTTGCAAGTCGAGCGTCAGCCGCAAATGGCGCGTCCGAATGTCCGATTCGCAAATCTCGACGGCGCGACGGAGGAGATCGTGGGCGTCGACCGGTTCCACCTGGAGCTGAAGCTTGCCGTTGCGAATGCGAGCGAGGTCGAGCAGGTCATCAATGAGCCGCGCCTCGAGTTGCACATTGCGGCGGATGGTCTCCAAGGTGGCGCGCATGTGCTCGGGGCAATCCTCATCCACGAGGAGCGTGGTGGCGTGCAGGACTGGTGAAAGGGGCGTGCGCAACTCGTGGGAGAGCATCGCGAGAAAGCGGTCCTTGGCGGCATTGGCGGCTTCAGCGGCTTCGCGGGCCTGGCGGGATTCCAGGTAGAGACGGCTGTTGTCGAGAGCCAGCCCGGCGCGCTCGGCCAATTCCATGGCGAGCGAAAGATCGGCGTCGTTGTAGCGGCGTTCCGTCATGCTCACCAGGCAGAGCCCGCCCAGCGTGCGGCCCCGCGCTTTCATGGCCACGACGATATAGGACCGGATGTCGAGATGCCGGAGCGCTTCCTCTTCGGCGTGACTTCGGGCGAAGGCCGCCATTTGCTTTTCGCCGAACTGTTTGCACAGGACCGGCAGGCCGCCCTTGAGTGCGGCGGCGACCCCGCGCTCATCGTCGACGCGGGTCGGGAAGGTGGCGCGAAATTCCTGAATGCGGCGCTCGAGCGTCTCGTCCTTGTGCGCCACCACGATCGGCAGGAGCGCGCCGTCGTTTTGCACGAGATCGACGATGCAACAGTCCGCAAAATCTGGAATGAGCAACCGCGCCAGCGCGCCGAACATTTCGCGATAGTCGAACGAAGAGACGAGGACGTTGCTGGCTTCGGCGAGAAAGGCCGAGCGTTCTCGCGCGGCGTCGGCTTCCGCCTTGGCGGACTCGGCGCGCATGCGCCGGACACGATCCTCGGCCTGGCGCCGCAATTCGGCATTCTTGGCCTCCAATTCCGCGTTCGCGGCGCGCAGGGCCACTTCGGCGCGTTTGCGTTCGGTGATGTCGACAAAGGAGGCCAGCTTGAAAACACCGTCGGAAGACTCGAACTGACTGAGTCCGACTTCGATCGGCACGGTGGAGCCGTCTTTGCGGCGGCCCAGCAGCTCCCGCGGAATGTGCGCGAGTTCCGCATGCTCGAGGCCACCGTCGACGATGAGCACGCTGATCGGCTGGCAGATCAATTCGTCGCGGTCGTAGCCGAAAAGCGATTCGGTGCGCGAATTGACGAGCAGGATTTGTCCGTCCGCGGCGATCATCACCATGGCATTCGGCGCCGTCTCGACGACCATGCGAAAACGCTCCTCGGCCTTTTGCCGCTCGCTCACCTCGGCTTCGAGAATCCGGTTCACGTCGGCCAGGGCGGTGGTCTTGCGGAACAGATCGATAAATACGCCGATCTTGGAACGCAGCACCGCCGGGTTGACCGGCTTGGTGATGTAATCCACGGCGCCGGCATCGTACCCGAGGACGACGTGCTCATCCTCCTGGTAGTAGGCGGTGAGGAAGAGAATCGGCACGTGCTGGGTCTTCTTGCGCTGCTTGATCAGGCGGGCCAGTTCGAGGCCGCTCATGTCCGGCATCTGCACATCGAGCACGATGGCCGCGAACTCCTCTTTCATAAGGGCCAGAAGCGTCTGATCGGCGGAAGAGGCTTTCACCAGGTGATAGTCCGGTGAATTCAAGATGGTCTCGAGGACCATCAGGTTCTTGGGATCGTCATCGACCAGCAGAATGGAAATCTTTTTTTCCATGCAAGGCGCGTCCTACCGGTGCAACCAGACGCGGAGAAGGGACAGGAGTTGATCGGTATTCACGGGTTTGGCGATGTAGTCGCTGGCCCCGGCTTCGAGGCATTTTTCGCGATCGCCCTTCATCGCCTTGGCGGTCAGGGCGAGAATGGGCAGGGAACGGAAGCGTGGGACGCTGCGAATGCGGCGCATGGTTTCATAACCATCCATCTCCGGCATCATGATGTCCATCAGGACCATGGAAAGATCGGGCGTGTTTTCGATCAACTCGATGGCATGGCGGCCATTGGTGGCGCTGATGATTTCCATCTCGTGGTTCTCGAGGACGATCGAGAGCGCGTAGATGTTGCGCGCATCGTCGTCGACAACCAGGACCTTGCGGCCCCGGAGAGCCTCGTTGGAGCGGTGCAACTGATCGAGCATCTTGCGTTTGGACTCGGGCAGGTTGGCGATGACCCGGTGGAGGAACAGGGCCGTCTCGTCGAGTAACCGCTCCGGCGATTGCACATCCTTCAGGACAATGCTCTTGGCCACGGACTTGAGATGATTCTCCTCATCGGACGAGAGCTCTTTGCCGGTGAAGACGACAATCGGCACATCGCGCAGGTTGGCTTCCCCCTGGATCCGGTCGAGCAATTCGAAGCCGCTCATGTCGGGCAGGCGCAGGTCGAGCACCCCGCAGTCGAAGGGCTTGTCGAGCAAGGCCTCGAGAGCTTCGCCGCCGGTGCCGACCGTGGTGATCTCGATGTCGTCATGGCCGAGCAATTCCACGATGCTCTCCCGTTCGAGATCGTTATCCTCGACCACCAGCAGCCGCTTCTTGCGCGGGGCAGCAAAGGTCTTGATGCGGTCGAAGGCCACATCGAGATCCTCGGTCGTCGCCGGTTTGACCATATAGGAGAATGCGCCGTGGGAGAGGCCATGCTGGCGTTCTTCGTCGAGGGAGATGATCTGCACGGGAATATGCCGCGTGGCGGGATCGAGCTTGAGATTGTTCAGCACCGTCCAGCCGAGCATGTCCGGCAGGAAAATATCGAGGGTGATGGCGGTGGGTTGAAACTGTCGCGCAAGCGAGAGAGCCTGCTGGCCCCGCGTGGCCACGAGGCCCTTGAAACCCTTGTCCCGGACGAGGCCCAGGAGCACGCGGGCGTAGTGCGGGTCGTCCTCGACGATGAGCAGCACGGTGTCGCCGGACTCGATGGTTTCCCGGTCATCGGCGATATGTTCCTCGCGGCTGACCGCGAGCACCGGCAGAGCGGCTGGATGGGCGGCGCTGGACGCGGGCGACTGGCCGATATTGGCGGCGGCTGGCCCCGTGTAGTGCAGAGGCAGGTAGAGGGTGAAGGTGCTGCCCTCGTTCGGCACACTGGTCAAACGGATTTCGCCGCCGAGCAGGGTGGCGAGTTCGCGCGAGATGGCGAGGCCCAGACCGGTCCCGCCGTACTTGCGCGAGGTGCCGGCGTCCGCCTGCTGGAAGGCCTCAAAAATCAGGCGCTGTTTCTCCGGGGCGATGCCAATGCCGGTGTCGCTGATCGCCAGGGAGATGACGTTGGGCGCGCGCTTGAGCACGGGGTGATCGGGCGACCAGCCGCTGGCCGCGGCGTTTACTTTCATACTGACCTCGCCCTGGGAGGTGAACTTGAAGGCGTTGGAGAGCAGGTTCTTGATGATCTGCTGGAGACGCTTCGAGTCGCTCGTGAAGTGGCGCGGCAGGTTCGGATCGAAGCCGACGACGAAGGGTAGGCTCTTGTTGTCGGCAATGTGGCGGAAGTTGCGTTCCACCGATTCCCGCAAGGAGGCGAAGGTAATTTCCTCGGCTTCGACGGCGACCGTGCCGGACTCGATCTTGGAAAGGTCGAGAATGTCGTTGATGAGGTTGAGCAGATCCGCGCCGGCGGAGTGAATGTTGCGCGCGAAATCGACCTGCTTTTCACTCAGGTTGCCGGCGTTGTTCTCGGCCAATTGCTGGCCGAGAATGAGAATGGAATTCAACGGGGTGCGCAGCTCGTGCGACATGTTGGCCAGGAACTCGGATTTGTATTTCGAGGTCAGGGCCAGCTCGGCGGCCTTTTCCTCGAGCGCGCTGCGGGCCTGCTCGATCTCCTTGTTCTTGCGCTCGACCTCGGCGTTTTGTTCGGCGAGTTGCCGGGCCTTTTGCTCGAGTTCCTCGTTGGTTTGCTGGAGTTCCTTTTGCCCGGATTGCAGTTCCGCCGTCAGCTGCTGGCTCTGCTGGAGCAGACCTTCTGTGCGCATGGTCGCCTCGATCGTGTTCAGCACCACGCCAATGGATTGGGTGAGCTGCTCGAGGAAATTGAGGTGGGCGTCGGTGAAGGAGTGCAGGGAAGCGAGTTCGATCACCGCCTTGGTTTCGCCCTCGAAAAGCACCGGCAGGACGACGACGCTCACCGGCAGCGCTTCACCGAGGCTCGAGTGGACCGGGGTATAGGAGGAGGGGATGCTGCTCAACAGGATGCGCTGTTTTTCCCGGGCGCATTGGCCGACCAAACCGTCGCCGACGGCGAGGCGTTCGGCCTGATCCGGGCGCGTGGCATAGGCCGCGAGCAGGCGCAGCGTTTCCTCGCCATTTTCGGTGGTCATTTGATAGACCGTTCCCTGTTGCGCGGCGACGAGCGGAGCGAGTTCCGAGAGGAGCATCTGGCCGACGGTGAAAAGATCGCGCTGACCCTGCAACTGCCGGGTGAACCGGGCCAGGTTGGTCTTCAGCCAATCCTGTTCCTGATTGCGCTCCGTGGTCACGCGCAGGTTGTCGATCATGGTGTTGATATTGTCCTTCAACTCGGCGACTTCGCCGCGGGTCTCGACCTGGATGGAGCGGGTCAGGTCGCCCTTGGTCACGGCCGTGGCCACTTCGGCAATGGCGCGCACCTGGGTGGTGAGGTTGGCCGCGAGCAGGTTGACGTTGCCGGTCAGATCCTTCCAGGTGCCGGCGGCGCCGGGGACGTTGGCCTGGCCGCCGAGCCGGCCTTCCACACCCACTTCCCGGGCCACGTTGGTCACCTGGTCGGCAAAGATGGCCAGCGTGTCGGTCATGTTATTGATCGTCTCGGCGAGCGCCGCTACTTCACCTTTCGCTTGCACGGCGAGGCGCTGGCGGAGGTTGCCATCGGCGACGGCGGTCACGACTTTGACGATGCCCCGCACCTGATCGGTGAGATTGGCCGCCATCACGTTGACCGAATCGGTGAGGTCCTTCCAGGTGCCGGCCACGCCGGGCACTTGGGCCTGGCCGCCGAGCTTGCCCTCGGTGCCGACTTCGCGGGCCACCCGAGTTACCTCGGCGGCGAAAGCGTTGAGCTGATCGACCATGGTGTTGATCGTGTTCTTCAACTCGAGAATCTCACCTTTGACGTCGACGGTGATCTTGCGGGAAAGATCGCCCCGGGCCACGGCGGTGGTGACTTCGGCGATGTTGCGCACCTGGGCCGTCAGATTGCCGCCCATGGCGTTGACCGAGTCGGTCAGATCTTTCCACGTGCCAGCCACGCCGGGCACCACGGCTTGCACGCCGAGCCGGCCTTCGGTGCCGACTTCGCGCGCGACGCGGGTCACTTCGGAAGCGAAAGAGCGCAACTGCTCGACCATGGTATTGATCGTTTCCTTGAGCTGCAAAATCTCTCCGCGCACATCGACGGTGATCTTCCGGGATAGGTCGCCGTTGGCCACGGCGATGGTCACCTCAGCAATGTTCCGCACCTGCGCGGTGAGGTTCGAGGCCATGGAGTTGACGTTGTCGGTCAGATCCTTCCACGTGCCGGCCACGCCGGAGACCTGGGCTTGGCCGCCGAGCTTGCCTTCGGTGCCGACTTCGCGGGCCACGCGGCTGACCTCGGAGGCGAAACCATTGAGCTGGTCGACCATGGTGTTGATGGTGTTCTTCAGCTCGAGAATTTCGCCGCGGACGTCGACGGTGATCTTGCGTGAGAGGTCGCCACGGGCCACGGCGGTGGTGACTTCGGCGATGTTGCGGACCTGCGCCGTGAGGTTGGTCGCCATGGCGTTGACCGAGTCGGTCAGATCCTTCCACGTGCCAGCCACCCCGGGGACCAGCGCCTGGCCGCCCAGCTTGCCTTCGGTGCCGACCTCGCGGGCCACGCGCGTCACTTCCGAGGCAAAAGAACGCAATTGGTCGACCATGGTGTTGATCGTTTCCTTGAGCTGGAGAATTTCCCCGCGCACGTCGACGGTGATCTTCTTGGAGAGGTCACCGTTGGCCACCGCGATGGTCACCTCGGCGATGTTGCGGACCTGGCCGGTGAGATTGGCGGCCATGGAGTTGACGTTGTCGGTCAGATCCTTCCAGGTGCCGGCCACGCCGGAGACCTGGGCTTGTCCGCCGAGCTTGCCTTCGGTGCCGACTTCGCGGGCCACGCGCGTTACTTCCGAGGCGAACGCGCTGAGTTGGTCGACCATGGTGTTCATGGTCTCCTTGAGCTGCAGGATTTCGCCCTTCACGTCGACGGTGATTTTGCGCGAGAGGTCGCCGCGGGCGATGGCTGTGGCCACGTCGGCGATATTGCGCACCTGACCGGTGAGATTCGAGGCCATGGAGTTGACGTTGTCGGTCAAATCCTTCCACGTGCCGGCCACACCGGGAACTTGCGCCTGGCCGCCGAGTTTTCCCTCGGTGCCGACTTCCCGAGCCACGCGCGTCACTTCCGCGGCGAAGGAGCGCAATTGATCGACCATGGTATTGATCGTTTCCTTGAGCTGGAGAATTTCCCCGCGCACGTCGACGGTGATCTTCTTGGAAAGGTCGCCGTTGGCCACGGCAATGGTCACCTCGGCGATATTGCGCACCTGCGAGGTGAGATTCGAGGCCATGGAGTTGACGTTGTCGGTCAGATCCTTCCACGTGCCGGCGACGCCGCCGACTTCGGCCTGGCCGCCGAGCTTGCCTTCCGTTCCCACTTCGCGGGCCACGCGGCTGACTTCCGAGGCAAAAGCGTTGAGCTGATCGACCATCGTGTTGATGGTGTTTTTCAACTCCAGAATCTCGCCTTTCACGTCGACGCTGATCTTGCGCGAAAGGTCCCCGCGGGC
>Ga0206857_1143_pt1 | contig 13425 bp, 10 predicted proteins | sample Alteio_BWOrgCont_49_FD_152865 | JGI IMG/M metagenome (GOLD analysis project Ga0206857, IMG submission 152865) | Enriched cells from forest soil in Barre Woods Harvard Forest LTER site, Petersham, Massachusetts, United States -... | ecosystem: Environmental > Terrestrial > Soil > Temperate forest >...
ATTCGTCGAGATCGAGGTAAAACATAAAAATCTTATGTACAAAGCGGTGTGGCGTTGGACTTTGCCGCTCATGCATGATGGCGCATTCATACAAGCAGCTTCTCATGGCCACGGCTCCCTGCCCAAAACAGCGGCTGCAGCATTCACCCCTGACATCAAGCCATCCTCATGAAAACCAAAACGAAAATACGCTCCGGCAAAAAAAATCACTCCATTTTGGTTTAATTCTGGCAAACGAAGCTGGGCTTGCTGGCCTTCCACCGTATACAAAGGATGTTCATAAACTTTTTGCCATAGGATCTTACCGGAATCAATAAGCCCATGATCATTGATGGAAACAAAATAATTCTTCTTATTTGATACGCCCTGAAGGCTATTCATCCAGTAAATGGTAGTTGTCAATGGAACGTCATTGCTCTCAGCCTCAATACGGTAATTCCACGATGACCAGGTTTTGCGAAGCTTGGGCATCATCCCATCATCTGTATGCAAGATGGCCCTATTGGATATATAAGGAAACTTGACCAAGAGTGAGGATTCGAGCGCTGTGGGGTCAGCAAGTAGTTTTAAAGCATCAGGTGCGTGGCAGGCCATGATCACCTTGTCATAGATCAAGGTCTTGCCTGTTGAATCCTGAATGGCCACCTTATCGCCTTCACGTTTGACCTTAACAGCCGGACGATTGGTCCAAACGCGGTCTTCGAATAGCCCTAAAATTTTATCACGGTATTGACGGCTTCCGCCCACACAGGTACGCCAGGGCAGTTGGGCATCAAGGTTTAAAAAATGGTGGTTCTTAAAAAACCGTACCAAGCTTTGCACGGGAAATTTCAACATCACATCAGCCGGTGTTGACCATACCGCTGAGCTCATGGGTATCAAAAATTTTTGCACAAAGTCATGGCTATACTTCTTTAGAAGGGCATACTCAGCCAGAGAAAATGAGTCATAATAGGGATTATCCAACACCTCATCCGCTTCCTTCCGGAAACGGTTAATTTCCATAAACATTTTAATATATTTAGGTTTGAAAATATTCTGGCGTTGGGCGAATAAACCGTTTAAGCCTGAACCTGAAAACTCTAATCCCGAAGGCCGATGCTGCACACTAAATGACATAGGGGCGGGCTTGGTTTCAATATTTAATTCTTTAAATAATCGCGTTAACAGCGGATAGGTGGCCTCATTATAAACCATGAAGGCAGAATCGATATGAATATCCCCTGGGCCTTCCTTGATGGTCAAGGTATTGGTATGCCCGCCGGCATATATTTCCTTTTCATAAAATGTAATATCAAAATGCTTGTATAACAAATACCCTGCACTCATCCCGGCAATACCGGTCCCTACAATGGCCAATTTTTGCACACTCACCTCTTATTAAAACGGTAATGGCTTACAATCCATTCTTGGCCAGCCCTGTATCCCCAGAGTTCAGCGCATGAAAGATAAAAAACCCGCCAGTAATTCCACCATTTGACAGCTTCTTTGGCGCCATAGGTATTGCGCAAGATAGGCATGATGTCCGCCTTATGAGCATCCATATTCTTAAGCCAAAGCTCTGCTGTTTTCGCATAATGCTTGCCTGAAACCTGCCAATGGTCCTCGAGCAGGAAATGTTTCTGGAAATACAACGGCAGGCTGTCTGACGGCATAATCCCCCCAGTAAAAAAGTAACGCCCAATAAAATCACCCTCATCGTTCGAATCAAAGAGATAAGCGTACTGGCGATGGGTAAAAATATGAATGAAGAATTTGCCATCAGCTTTTAGGAATGAGGCCACCTTCTCCAGAAGTTTGGGCCAGCCGCGCATATGCTCAAACATCTCAACGGACACAATGCGGTCAAATTTCTCCATGGCCACAAAGCTGTTCATATCAGCGGTGATCACATTCAAATTCTTGATCCCGCGTTGCTGGGCTTGTTCATCAATATAAATTTTTTGGGTTTGCGAATTAGAAACCGCGGTGATACGGGCATTGGGAAAACGCTCAGCCATAAACAAAGACAAACTGCCCCAGCCGCAGCCTAATTCCAGGATATGCTGCCCGTCGCTCAAGGCGGCCCGCTCACAGGTGATGGTGAGCATATCTTCTTCGGCCTGGTCTAGGGTCTCGTTCCCATGACGGAAATAGCAGGAGCTGTATTTGAGATTTTTTCCTAAACAGTATTCAAAGAATCTAGTGGGCAGCTCGTAATGCTGCTCATTGGCTTGCCTTGTATGAATGGCAATGGGTGAGGCGTACATATGGTCAATGAGCTTCATGAGACGTGCTTGTACTGCTTCCAGGCCGTCTTTGGATTCGTCAGCGAGTTTCTGGCGCAATAAGGCGCGTATGCCCTGACGCAGGACCACGTCCGGCACCAACCCGCGTTCGAGCAGCTTAGTTGATAAAGGAACCAGTTTCTTCATACCATTCCTTTCCGTATCTAATGAATCTGGTCAAATGGTATTGTGAAAGAAACATTTGGAATTTTTTACCGAGGAATTCTCCAGACGTCTGCGAAGAAATATTCCCTGTTTCTTGCTCGGCAATTCGAAACAACCGTACGTAAGCGAAGCAATAGGGAATATTAGCATTCGAGCTGTAAACTGAGCAGACCGGTAAAAATATTCCGTTTCTGCAACAATACCATTTAACCAGATTCACTTAACAATATACAAACATCATTAACGCGATTGGCGACGGCATACGGCATCCTCTAAACGCTGGCCTTCACGCAACTTGTTAAGTTGTAAAAACACATAAAAAGCAGTCGCAATGCTACCCAATAAAATAAAGGCAATGATCCAAAGCAACGCCTTCAGCCAATTATTTTCCTTATAGATGACCCATGAAGAGATGATGGTGATATTGAAATAAAAATCAACCAAGGTGGTTTTAAACCACGGTTCATTAAGCACAATCGGAGACAAATGGAACATATCACTTTGCATTGAGGTGCGGATGGCCAGATAGACCATGAATAAAGAAATACCAAGGAATAAATATTTAAGTTTCATGCAAGCTCCTCCTAACAGGACCCCGCCGTTTGGCCTAACAGGCCAGGCGGGGCTATGTAATCCGTTTCGAAAAGCGCTGGATGCTAAAGACAATGACCAAAACCGCCATGAGCAATAGCGGCCAAACCTGGCCCAACAAATCAACAAATCCCAATCCCTTTAAAATAATCCCCCGCACAATTTTTAGAAAATAGGTCATGGGAATAAAATAACTGATATCGCGCACCCACATGGGCATGGCATCCAGGGGGAAAATAAAACCTGAAAGCAAAATAGAAGGCATGGCAAAAAACATCACCAATTGTGAGGCCTGTTGCTGATTATCAGCAACCGTTGAGGCCCACAAGCCAATACCTAAACACACAATCAAAAAGATCAGGGTCATAAAAAATAAGGTGATCACACTACCATGAATGGGGACCACAAACAAGTAATGCATGACAGCCACCACACTGCTGGCAATAAAGATGCCGATAAAAATATAAGGAATGATCTTCCCCAAAATTAATTGATAGGGCTTGATGGGTGTCACCAAGAGCTGTTCAATATTGCCACGCTCTTTTTCGCGCACAATGGCTGTGGCCGTAATCATCGGCACTAAAAATTGCAAGACCAATCCTACCAATCCCGGAAGCATGAAGTAGGTGCTTTTAAGGTCAGGGTTGTACCAAAGGCGTGGCCTAAAATCAATGGGCAAAACTTGGACTGGGATTAATCCCTGCTCTTGCATAAAGGCATTGATGATTGCCTGGCTGGAATTAAGTGCGACAGTCGCCGGTGTAGAATCCGTACCGTCGATGATCATCTGCACCTGAGCACCTTTTTTCTTTAATAAATCTCCGGTGAAATGCGGTGGGATAATCAATACTGATTGCGCCAAACCCTTGTCTAAAGCTTTATACGCCTGTTCAAGTGAAGTTGTTTTGACCTTCACATCAAAATATTCACTTTCGCTAAAGGCATCCACCAATCGGCGGCTGAGATAGGTTTGGTCCTGGTCATAGACATAGGTGGATAGATGTTTAACATCCGTGTTAATCCCATAGCCGTAAATCATCAATTGCATCATGGGCATGAGGATGAGCAAGACCAGCGTCCGCCTATCCCTCATGACATGAATAAATTCTTTATGTGCAATGGCAAGGATACTACGCATTTGACTTTACTCCGGAATCAAGATCTGAGAATACATCTTCCAATGAAGCGGCAATGGGTTTGATTGAACTGATGCTAATACCTTCCTTAGCCGCTGACTGCCTTACCCGTTCTTCCACTGCTTTTTCATCAGTGACATTTAAATTAAGCGTGGTCCCATAAACAGTGAGCCCCCGCACCCCTTCCAATTTTAAAAAGAGCCTGGATGCTTTCATTAAAGGCTGGCAAGAAACTTCAAGGATTTTTCCTTGCAGCTCTTGGCGCAAGGCAGCCGGCTGGCCGATCTTTAATATTTTGCCCTGACTGATAAAGGCAATGGTATTGCACCGTTCAGCCTCTTCCATATAATGAGTGGTCACAAACAAAGAAACCCCACCTTCAGCCAATTGGTATAAAAGTTCCCAAATTCCTCGTCGAGATAAAGGGTCAAGCCCCGCGGTTGGCTCATCCAAGAACATAATCTTAGGCTGATGCAGGATGGCATTGGCAATGGCCAGTTTTTGCTTCCATCCGCCAGAGAGTTCTCCAGCCAGATGTTTTTGATAACGATCAAGTCCGGTTAGGCCTAAAACATCCTGAATGCGTTTAGAAAGATTCTCCCCCTCAAGCCCATAAATCTGGCCGTAAAAATAAAGATTCTCAATCACAGTAAGATCTGAATAAAGACTAAAACGCTGAGACACATAACCAATCACGGTTTTAATTTGCTCGGGCTGGCGCTGAACATCAAAACCTCCCACTGTCCCGTTACCGCTGGTAGGCGCCAAAATACCACAGAGCATGCGGATGGTTGTACTTTTGCCAGCCCCATTGGCGCCTAAAAAGCCAAAAATAGAACCATAGGGGATTTCAAAAGAAATCTCATCAACAGCGGTGAATTTCCCAAAACGCTTGGTCAGTCTATCTGTGCTAATGGCAATATCAGGCATTAAGATCCTTCGTTACACTTAAGGATGATGCTAACCCTATTCGAATTTGACGTCAGCTGAAACCCCGGCATGGAGATAATCATCGGGGCTATCGACGGTGATTTTCACAGCGATAGTCTGGGTCACACGTTCTTCGGGTGTTTGGACATTGCGGGGAGTAAATTCGGCCTTGTCCGCGATAAAGGTCACATGCCCACGGTAAGCCTGACGGCTGCCGTCAACAATCACCGAGGCAGGCTGATTAATGCGCAGCTGCTGCACCAAATCTTCAGAAACATAGACCTTGACCCATTGGTCCTTGGGGTCTCCGATCACCACCACACCACCACCTTGTGGGATGATTTCGCCAGTTTCAACGTCCTTGACCAACACCACCCCATCGATCGGTGAGATGATTTCCTGGTCTTCCATGGTCAATTGGGCATATTCCAGCGTCTGTTGATTGACACCGCCATTTTGATATAGCACCGCATCCCGGTCATAATCTTTTTTACTTTGTTCAAATCGATCCAAAGTGGCCAGAAGCTCACCTTTCTTGACCAAATCCCCTTCATCCACATTCAAAGAGTTCAGGCGTCCCGCCACCTTGGCCCCGAGCACGTGTTCGGTGATTTCCATGGTGCCGGAAAAGGTCAAATGCTGAATATCCTTTTTCTCAGCACAGCCGCTGGCTAAAATCATCGTCAACAAATAAATCAAAAACCGCATGTGAATCTCCTAACTTGCTTGACTACTGGCGCCATTAAGGCTTACATCTTCATCGATTAATTTTCTTAACCGGCCTTGGGCATGATATAAATCAACGTGGGCCATCACCCACGTGGCCTGGGCTTCATTATATTCATCTTCAGCTTGGGCCAAATCTGCCTTGGCTTGCATGAGCTCCAAAACCGAACCTGTTCCAATCTGCTGGGCATGAAAGGCCAAAATCAACGATTTTTGGGCCGTGGCCCTCTCTTGGGCTTTGGACTCTTTTAAATATTCAGCTTCAACAATAGCCGCACGGGCCTTAGCAATATTGACCTGTTCTTGCTCCACGGTATCTTTAAGATTGGCTTGTGATTCCTTCACAGCCCCTTTTTCTTGCCTAATCTTGGCCTCTTGCTGGCCGCCTTCCCAGATCGGAACTGAAACAGCTACACCCACATCATAGACATTGCTACCATTACTTGGAGATTCTCCCGAGCGGCCATAATTGGCATTGCCCGTGATCTTAGGCAACAGATCCGCATAGGCCGCCTTTTCATTGGCCTTGTTTGACTCGAGTTGGGAGGTCGCAACAACCATATCAGCGTTGGTGGCATGATCAAAATTAGGATCAGTATTTTTCTCCATGATTTTCATAAGGTCCTTGTCATCGAGGAAAATAATAGGTTCACCTAACGGCATCTGCAAGGCCGCCTCAAGATCAAGCAAGGCCTCCTTGGCCTCAAACCTGGCTTGATGATAAAGATATTTGGTTTGGTCCAAATTACTCTTGAGTTTATTTAAATCGATTTCAGTGCCTGTGCCCTGGTCCAAATTATCTTGGGATAATTGATAGGTCATTTGATCACGGTCGAGCACCGTTTTGATGAGTTTGACTGTCTGTTCCTCACGCTGCGCATCAATAAAAAGATCAGCCACCAGGGCCAGCTCGTCTTCCTTGGTCTTTTCTAATTGAGCTTCAGATAAATCTTCACCTTTTTTCGCGGCATTAAACCGTTCAAAAGCCGACGGGTCAAAAAGGCTCATGGTAAGACGGGCCCTGGCATCAAAGCTGTTGAAAGGCCCAACCCTGGTCGAAAGCCCAGGAATAGGCAATATGATCCCCTCGGAGCGCAGATCCACTGTCTGGCGGCCGCCATCAACGCTACCATCCAAATGCGGCAATAAATCGGAACGCGCCTCAGCGATGCGAGCAATGGCCTGCTCTAATCTGGCATCAGCCATCACCACTTGCAGGTCCACTGTCTGGGCTTTTTGCAAGGCATCGCCTAATGTCATACACACACTGGCCGGAGAGCTTGAAGAGCCCTGTACCAGAATCAGAACAATGATGAAAAAATTAGCTGTTAAAGGCGTGATTTTATTCATAAGACTCTTTATTCTAACCCCTAAGCTTCGAGAATTCAACCTGTCCCTTTTTTTCTAATTTATGCTATTATTTATCCATGCTTTGGCTCAGAAAAATCGTTTTTTACATATTCGCCATTATTTACCTGATCTTGTGCCCCCTGATTGTGTCTCGGATGTTGGGCTTTATTTTCAACATCCCTGAGCACCATTTTGAAAAAACTGGGCTTACCTATATTTCAACCAACCCTCCTGATGCGACTGTCTATATTGATGGTAAACTAGCACATCAAAAAACACCTACCATCATCCGGGATTTGACACCAGGTAACCATTTTATCCGCATTGAATTAAACGGATACAACGACTTGGAAAGCACCATCCCTATCATTGGCAAGAAAGCCACCGTACTGGCCAACCTGCTGCTGATTCCAGAAGAATGGCCGATCAAGAAGATCTCTAATCAAACCTACGCAAACATTGAGATCGTGGATGATGATGTTCTTTTGGCTGTCAATCCCCTGCTTAACGGTATTGATCTATTTCATACCACTCATAAGCTTAAAATTAATTTATTTTCAAAAAATTCCATCTATTCCCAGGGACAATTGGTGCATTTATTCAAAAGCCCCCAAAGTCCCTATATTTTGCTGGAGGTTAATCTCAAGAATAATCCTAAATTTTTATGGATCAAGGTGGATGAAGACCCTCCTTTGATTGAGGATATCACTGATTTCTTCCCCAAAACACCATCGGATGTGCTGTGGAGCAATGCAGACGATCAAAATATTTTCGCGGTTTACCCTGACAATGTCTTTCGTATTGATATCAAAAATAAGGCCATGTTTTTGGACAAACTCCCTGTTCATTTAAAGTCCCCCCTTGATAATCAAAAGAATAAATTCCTGATCAATGATAGCAATGACCTGCTTTTAAGGGAAGGCAGCCTCGTCCGCCTTTATCCAAAAGAAAATTTGGGCTTACTCAAAGTTTATGATATTGCCCGCAGCCAACCTGGCACCAATATGTATTTTGAAGAACGCAATGGTGCGCTTTTTTATCTGGATGAGGCTGGTTTCTTGTCCGTGGCCCAAATTTTGCCTTATCATCCGATCCTCAATATCCCTATTCCTGATGCCTTGAGGATTAATATTCAGAAGAAAAACCTTTTATGAAATTTCACTACTCTAAAGAAAATTTAAAACCGCGCCAGGCCAAATTACAAAGATTTTTAGAAATGGTCCCAGGCGCCTGCAGCTGGGGTGTTTTGCTGGGACTGATCTTTCTTTCAATCTTCTTTCCCTTTACAGCGGCTGTCTTGATTGTGGCTTTTTACCTCTCCTGGATCATGAGGGTCTTGTACTCGACGATTTTCCTGGTGCTTTCCTATTTTCAGCTGAATATTGAAAAGAATACAGACTGGATGAAACGCATCCGTGGCATTGATCACCTGGACCAATATATCAAAGAAGTCTCATCCAAAAAATTCGGACGGCACTGGCGGCATCTGATTTCCCATCAAAAACACCTAGGCCAATTGCAGGAGCTCAAAAAATCTCAAAACCTGCCTCCTGCTTCTGATGATATTTATCACTTAGTTCTTTTCCCGGTGATCAAAGAAGGCCTTGATATCCTAGAACCCGCCATTGAAGCCATCAATCGCCAAAATTTTCCCCATCAACAGATTATGGTGGTCTTTGCCCTAGAAGAAAGGGCCGCGCCATTGATCCAAGAAGCGGTCCGCGAATTAGAGAAAAAATACAAAAATAACTTTCTTGATTGTGCCGTGGTGGTGCATCCAGCAGTTGTCCCTGGTGAAGCAAGGGTCAAAGGTGCAAATGTCACCTGTGCAGCAAGAGCTGCCACCAAATTCTTTGAGACCCATCGAATTCCTTTTGAACATGTGATCATCTCGTGCTTTGATGCTGATACCGTGGTCAGTCCTCAATATTTTTCATGCCTCAGCTATCATTTCATGGTCTCTCCTGACCGCTTGCGGGCCAGTTTCCAGCCTATTCCTGTGTACCACAACAATATCTGGCAGGTGCCTGGCTTTGCCCGTGTCGTCGAGATGGGATCTTCTTTTTATCAGCTCATTGAAGCCACCAACCCCGAAAAACTTGTTACCTTCTCCAGCCACAGCATGAGCTTTAAGGCCTTGGTGGATGTTGATTATTGGCCTGTGGATATGATCTCTGATGATTCCGCGATCTTTTGGAAAGCCTATATCCACTATGACGGTAAATACAAGGTCATTCCCATGTATGTAACACTCTCCATGGATGTGGCGGCCTCGGACAATTGGTGGACCACTGCTCAAAGTGTGTATAAACAAAAGCAGCGCTGGGCCTGGGGGGTTGAGAATTTTCCTATTGTGATGCGGGCGTTCTTGAGGCCGACAAAAATCCCCTTCTATGAACGGCTAAGGCTTGGTTTCAAACTTTTTGAAGGACATCTCTCCTGGGCAACATCCGGCTTTATCCTTTCAGTGATTGGATGGCTGCCGGTCTTTTTTGCCCGTCGGGAATTTGCCTCATCGGTGGTTTACTACAATGTACCTGAAATTGCCAACACCATCTTTACCTTAGGGTTCTTTGCGGTATGTGTGACCATTATGCTTTCCATGTTCATGCTGCCCAAGACCAAGATACGCCATCGTTGGCTCATTAAAATAGTCCATGCCTTTGAATGGCTGATGGTACCTCTGATCTTGGTATTCTTTAGTGCTCTGCCAGCCCTGCACGCACAGACTAAATTGATGCTGGGGAAATACTTGGAATTTTGGGTGACAGATAAAAAGAGGGTTTAGTTTAATCCTAATATCTGCGGAAGATTTTTCACAGGCTCAATGTGGCGAATCGTAAAATCAATTCCTACTACTTGGGCGGCATTAATTTCAATGCCATGATAATCAAATCTAAAATTCTCTCCTTGATGTTTGACCTGCAGACTCATTTGTGCGGGACTTAAGTCAATACCGCCTGTATCGGACCGATGCTTTTTGATAGGATTGCTAATCAACATTGCTTTATTGGCCGCGCTAATCAGCAAAGAATCTGCTCGATCCAAAATATTATCCACATGCTCTCTCATCTCATCTTCTAATAACACATTTTGTCTTAATCCTAATATTTCCTGCATCATTTTATTTTTTTCATTGAACACATTTCTATTATGTCCCCCCATAGTCCCACGATCATTTGAAAGAAGATGTAGTCCTAATTTTCGACGATCGAGACCATACCTTGCTAAGATCTCGTCGGTTCCTTGCATAAATATTTTGAATAATGCAGCTAATGATCTGACAAGACGGGTATCTTTCGGACCAAGATGAGATATCTTTTGATGCTTTACCAGCAAATAATCAATCATTAAACCATGCAAAACTTGCATCGTATGATTTTGCATTTTAAAATCGGAATAAGGAAGCAGAGAAACATCGCCTCGCGGGTATTGCAGCCGGGCCACGGCTGAACCTGTGGAAAGCCGATAGCGGACTTGGGGTAACGGTACTTTAAAAGCGGGGCGTAAAATTAAGGCACTGTGGCCATCTCGCCAATATTCCAGCCTTTGACGTGATGTAAATAAAAATATCTTTGCAAAATCAATATATTCACTTTCGGCGGGTGCCAATCCTATTGATTCATCATTCATTCTGGTCCTGCGCGTCCGCTCTGGTTCATATTTTTTGATTTTCTTGCGGTCTTCCTTGATATATGGCAATAAATCTTTTGGGACAATGCCATTATATTGTAAATCACTATAAATCATTACTCCCCGATCATCGTGTAAGGGCAAAAATCCCAATTCTATCAAAGCTTCTATCTTCTCATTTTGCACCTGCCATGACAGGGCCGGCCTGCCAACATATTCAATGTGATCATTGGGATCAAGATCAGGATCAATCGGCATTCCTAAAATCGTTTCATAAATAAATCTTAGCCCTTTAACGGGAAAAGACTTAGGCCCATTGGGATTTATCTTATGGACCTCTGCTTCCCATCCCCCTGATCCCAAAACGCCATAAATGGCTTCACTTTTTCTAAATTCAGGGACCCATCCATCAAAAATATCATGTACGATTCCTGAAACAGGTTCCCCTCGTTTAACTGATACCAAAACCTTTAAGACAATGGTTTCTTTGGCTTCCCGGGTCAATTGGCGATCATGAATAAGAAATTCTTGAAAATGGCCATGATCATACCGTAAAACTTCTCCCAAGACCTCAAGCCATCTAGGCATTTCGCCTAAAGACTGGACCTCCGGCCTGGAAATTGCTTTTTTCCATAATTCCTTGGCATCGGCTTGATGTATATCATAGTTCACATATCCTATTTCTCGTTTTAACTGGTCAACAAAATCTACGATTATCTCCCTAGCCCGCTGTTCGGTAGGGGTTTGCAATTGAGATGCTACAAAAAAAAGGATACCTCGAAAAATTGATGGACACTGATGGCGTAAATAAATTAAATCTGTCCATAGAATTCGATTGGTTTACTTTAATGTTTTTTACCCCACCAGAATCGAGCGAGGAATAATACTTAAGAATTACACCCAGCAAGCTATGGGCACGTGAACTTGACCTTTCCTTACCTGCAAGAGTCGAATCCATGAGTCGAAAGAATTGCGTGGCACCATCGTGCTTTATCCTTTTAGTACCTACAACATACTTCATACCGGATTTACCCTTGCTTTTGGCCGCATCAAACTCCTGTTCTAATAGCCTGGCATAATACCCAATATTATTTTGCAATTCATTGATGATTTCATTAATACCAACAATGTTCCTTTCCATCATTAACCGGTTTAACATCGCGGCATCGGCATCAATTGCCCCTTCCTCTTGAGAGGTGGTTAAAGACACTGGACCAGACTCTAAAGTATTGCCACTAAGTAAATGTGTGATCTGCGCGATTAATCTTACAATAGGGATTGCTGATTCCCCGCTGGCCAATTTCGGGTGACCATCTTTGACTGCCCGTACAAATGCCCGCATTTGAGGTGCTAAAGGAAGTTCTGTGGAGACTTTCTGAATTTCTTCTCTAAGACTCTGCAGTTCGCCCTGGTTAACAACCGTCCCAAGAGTTGGCTCAATTGTGATGGTATAAGGAACTACATGATCAAAAACAACCGTATATTTTGTTCCTTCGATAATTATACGACGCTGTGGCTTATCTCCTTGATGCACGCGGCTGACATCAACATCAACATGAGTAGGTCCATACTGCATATCTAAATGGGCAGTTTCCCAGTCTTGTGATCTCTCAACTCTATTTAATCTATCCGGTGAATCTTGATTTAATAAACCTGCTATCATGTATAAATCATGATAGCCTATATCCTCCAAAACATTAATATCCTCAAGATCTCCACGCTGAAGATTTAAAATACTGGCTTTAACGGAAGTAATTTCTCCCAAAACACCATTGTGAACCAAGCTTTGAAGATATTGAAATTGTGGAGAATGCAGGAATAGATGACCCACCACCAGGACCAGATGTTTCTCTTGGGCCAGTTGAACTAATTCCTCTGCCTCCTTCGGATCAAGGGTAAATGGTTTTTCTACATAGACATTTTTGCCGGCATTTAAGGCCGCTTTGACCAATTCATAGTGGGTTCGAGCGGGCGTGGCAATAATTACGGACTTGATCTTTGGATCCAACAAAATATCATCGTTATCCTTTGCCAATTCTATATTTTTATCCGCTTCGACTTGCTCTCGCATACCAGAAGGGGTTTTGTTACCAAGACGCACTTTTAGTGCCACATTTGAATAAAGATCCTCTGTTGTTAACAGTGTTCTTAATATCCCTGAGCCAAATGTGCCCACCCCTAACATCCCCACCGTCTCAACAAGCCCTTGCTTGACCCATTCTGGCGCGACCGCTTCAAAAACCCTTCTCCATTCTGATTGATAGATGAATTTTTCATTTTCAAATGAATGGTATCTCCGAATTAATTTGAGATATACCTCGCGGCGCTGTTGTGGGGTTAATTGAGGAAACCAGTGCTCTGAATCTCGAAGATAGCGCATTTCTGGTCTTGCATGTTCGAGATCAACCTGTGTATCAAGGTCTAGGGTAGAGAAATATCGATAAGGACCCAACTCTTCAATGCCCTGAGGAGTGGTCATTGCTTGACTGGGGCCAGATCCTGGCCGAGCAAACGGGATCATATCTGTGAAAGGATGATCTGATTCGGTCAAAGATATCAATTGAATCTGTTGCATGTTCTCAAGTGCTATGGGTTTTGCTAATGGACTCTCGAATAAATTGCCGTGC
>Ga0206857_1144_pt1 | contig 13386 bp, 15 predicted proteins | sample Alteio_BWOrgCont_49_FD_152865 | JGI IMG/M metagenome (GOLD analysis project Ga0206857, IMG submission 152865) | Enriched cells from forest soil in Barre Woods Harvard Forest LTER site, Petersham, Massachusetts, United States -... | ecosystem: Environmental > Terrestrial > Soil > Temperate forest >...
TTACTTGACTCAGCGACGCTTACCTTAGACTGGGCGTTCGATTGGGAGATCAGCATTTCAAGCTCAACAGGGTTTATACCGCCTGAAATTTGGGCAATATCTTCGGCTGTCAGTTCCTGTATAACTTCATCATTTTTTGTGTTCGACATATTTATTTCCTTTAAATATAAAACCTATCAATTTAGATATTTACCATCGGCACGTTGTCTGAAAAAAATCAGTTTTGATGTCGATGGCAAAACGAGTTTGCTGCGCATGGTTTGTCGGTTTTGTGTTTCAATGAGAATTTCAATTGAGCATGCGGCTGTATTACATACTGACTCTTTGAACTTACTTACCAAATAGAGAATTCCTGGCTGCATCAATCTCTTCTTGAGTAGGTGGTGGCGCTAGTGGCGCTAATTCATTTATAGTATCAGTCAGACTATTACCGCCTGAAATTTGGGCAATATCTTCGGCTGTCAGTTCCTGAATAACTTCGTCATTTTTTGTGTTCGACATATTTATTTCCTTTAAATATAAAATCTATCAGTTTAGATATTTACCATCGGCAGGTTGTCTGAAAAAATCAGTTTTGATGTCGATGGCAAAACGAGTGTGCCGCGCATGGTTTGTCAGTTTTCTGCTTCAATGAGAATTTCAATTGAGCATACGGCTGTATTACATACTGACTCTTTGAACTTACTTATTGGGGATGATGCTGTCATCTACCGTACCTGAGTTAATCTTGGCGTTCGCTTGCGCTTGAGTCGCCAGGTGCAGCGCAAGAAGCTGATCAACAGCGGTTCCGCCTGAAATTTGTGCAATATCTTCGGCTGTCAGTTCCTGCATAACTTCGTCATTTTTTGTGTTCGACATATTTATTTCCTTTAAAAATAAAATCCATCAGTTTAGATAATTACCATCGTCACGTTGTCTGAAAAAAATCAGTTTTGATGTCGATGGCAATTCGAGTGTGCCGCGTTGGAGTGCCAGGAATTTCTCTTGCATAACAAAACATATTCTTGTGCTTTCCTTTACGACCGGACCAATCTTAACCGCCCGTGTGATCATCCAACCATCGGGAGTTACCCTGACTTTCAGAATAAATCGATGCCGACGGGATTCAGAAAATGCAGTGGGTCGCTAATTTTTTTGCGATAATCATTACCTCTCTGAAATTTCTTGTTCCACACCGGAGCCATCGTTATGTCATCCAACACCATCCCATCCACAGTTGCGATTTCTGTTAAGCAGGCGCAGCAACACATCCAGGACGCTGTCGTTCCGGTATCCGATGGCGTGTACGTCAATCTTCATGCAGGACTGAATCGGGTGTTGGGCAAAGACATCATTGCGCCTGTCGATGTACCCGCATTCGACAACTCGGCCATGGATGGATTTGCTTTCCGTGCCATGGATCTGCAATCGTGCGACCGATTAACCGTTGTCGGTCAATCGTATGCCGGTCATCCTTTTCAGGGACAACTGCAATTTGGCCAGGCCATTCGCATTACAACCGGCGCACCGATGCCGGAGTATGCTGACAGCGTACTGCCTCAGGAGTTTGCGGTAATGGAAGGTGAGACGACGCTTGTTATGAACAATGTCGTGGTCCGGCCGGGGCAGAACCGACGACGTCGTGGAGAAGATATCGCCGCAGGTAGCAAGGCACTGAGTAAAGGGAAGCATTTGGGACCGGCAGAGTTAGGCCTGCTGGCCTCGCTCGGATTGTCAACGGTGCCCGTTCAACGCAAATTGCGTGTCGCAATTTTCTCTACCGGCGACGAACTACGCAATGTCGGGCAAACGCTGGACAGCGGCAGCGTCTACGACAGCAATCGCGTCACGTTGCAGGCGCTGCTGACGCAATTCGGTGCAGAAGTGCTGGACCTGGGGGTCATCCCGGACGACGAGGCAGCGATGGAGGCCGCGTTAAAACAAAGTGCCAATCAGGTCGACGTCATCATCACTTCAGGCGGTGTCGCAGCGGGTGCGGCGGACTTCACGAAAAAGGTGATGGAAAAATTGGGACGCATGAATTTTTGGTCCGTGAAAATGCGCCCAGGTCGTCCTCTGGCGTTTGGTTCCATCGCCAAAAATCACGCAACGGAAAAGACTTATGTATTTGGCCTACCTGGTAACCCGGTTGCCATGATGGTGAGTTTCTATTTTTTTGTCCGCCCGGCATTGCAACTGCTGTCCGGCTCGCACATTGTGATGCCGCCGACAATTCGCGCTACGGCGACTCAGGCTATCGAGAAGAAAGTCGGCAGAACCGAATTTCAACGTGGAATACATCGACTCGATGAGCGGGGCAACTCGCAAGTCAGCATCACCGGAGAACAAGGCTCGGCCATGCTCAGTTCGATGGCGCTTGCCAATTGTTTTATTATTTTGGAACCGGAACAGGAGAACATCTGCGCGGGCGATACCGTCAAAATTATGTTATTTGACGGCCTGAATTGACAGTCATGCTGTACGCTGTCTGACTTGCTCAAAAAAGCAAATTGCTGCGGATGCGGCGACATTCAATGATTCAATTTTCCCCAAATGTGGGATGCTCACCTTCTCGGTAGCATGCACCATCAGCGCATCCGATATCCCCTGCCCCTCATGACCAAATAACCAAATCACGTCGCGCGATAATTCGCATTCGTAGATGGTTTTATCTGCATGGGAGCTTGTCGCCAGGACAGTCAAATTCGATGCATTCAACATGCTGGGTAAGTCGCAATTTTCTATAATCTCCAACACAAAATGAGCACCCATCCCTGCGCGCAGAACTTTGGGAGACCACGCCGATACGGTGCCGTCGCTGCAAAACACTTGCTTGATACCTGCGGCAGCGGCGCTGCGCAACACTGAGCCTAAATTGCCAGGGTCCTGCAAGTTTTCGAGCATGACTGCAGTTTGGCTGATGACTGCCGGAGCTGTGATATTGGGTATTGGCACCACAAAAAATATACCCACGCCGTTCTCAACCTGGCTTAGCGATTGGTACAGGGCATCCGACAAGATAATCTGATGCTCCGTTCGTGCCAGCAGTTGTGCAATTTCCGGATGATGTTGCGACATTTCGTTGACCACGCACCAGGTCGGTTGCCCACGATTTTCCACATAGCCCGAACACAAATGCACGCCATCCAATATCGTACTGGCCAATTTTCGACGCGCCTGAGAACTGGTTGCCAGGTGTTTTATTTCTTTATAAAGCGCGTTGTCGCGCGACGTGATCAGTTTCATTTTTGAGGCAACAGTGCGCGGACTGGCGCGTAAGTCAATCGATGTACTGGCGAAATGCCGTGCTCCCGCAAACGTTCCAAATGCAAGGCAGTAGGATACCCTTTGTGCTGATCAAACGCATATTGCGGATATTGGCGATGCAATTCCAACAAATCGGCGTCTCGCGCAGTTTTTGCCAGGATCGATGCAGCAGAAATTGCGGCGACTTTATCGTCACCCTTTACAATCGCCTGAGCGGACATCGACAACTTTGGGCAGCGATTTCCGTCAATTAATGCCAGCTCTGGCTTAACCGACAATCCCTGCACCGCTCTTTGCATCGCCAACATGGTGGCTTGCAAAATATTGAGCTGATCAATTTCTTGTTGCGACGCTTGCGCGATGCACCACGCCAAAGCGTGTTCCTTAATCTGTATAGCGAGCGCATCGCGCTTTGCTTCGGTCAGTTTTTTTGAGTCGCGGAGTCCCTCGATAGGTCGGGCCGGATTTAATATCACCGCAGCGGCAAAAACCGCACCTGCCAGCGGGCCACGACCTGCTTCATCGACACCACAGATGAGCATATTGTCGAAATCAAATTCGTTATCAAAAAGTGGGAGGGTATTGTTACTCATTACAAAATGCTTTCACTTTTTCCACATCAAGAAAATAATGGCAAAGTCGCTGCCCCGCTCCATTTGCGCCATCAGCGACTGATCGCTGCGCAAATAATACTGGAACCAATTCATCGTACAGATTCAACAATTCGGCATCCTCATCCACATCGATCACGTTAACCTGATGCGGAACATCCTTCAGCAATACCGAAAGCGCTTGATGCATATCCTCGCAAAGATGGCAGTAGCTGCGGCTATATAACGTGAAATAAATCATCGTAAAATCACATCGCCAAAAATAGGAAAAGGCTGCGCAGTGATGCGCAGCCTACCAACATGCCAACAAGATCAGGCAGAAATAATTTGCTTTTTAATTCGCCGATGGTTTCAACGGCACAAATTGAGCCGTATCGCCCCGGCGCACTAATACGACCGCAACTTTTTTAGGGTCTAACTTTGCAATCAATGCATTAAATTGTTTTGCGTCTTTAATGTCATTGTTATTTAACTGCGTGATCAAATCACCAGGTTGCAATCCGGCGCGCTCAGCGACACCGTCGACGTTATTAACGATTACGCCGGACGTAACACTCAACTCGCGCTTTTGATCATCGGTTAAATCAACGACATACAGACCAAGCAGATTCGACGCTGCTTCTTTTTCCTTTTCCTTCTCTTTGGTCGCCTTAACGCCATCAGCTTCCATTTCGCCAGTCACCAGCGTCACGGTGCGCGTTTTGCCTTTGCTCCATAAGGTGATGGTGGCTTTGGTACCTGGTTTAGTATTAGCGACGATACGGGATAAGTCGGTCCATTTAGTAATCGGCTGCCCATTAAAATCCAGCACGATGTCACCAGCTACGATCCCTGCTTTATCAGCTGGCAATCCAGGCTCAACCATACTGATAAACGCGCCTTGATCCTTGGCGAGTCCGAACGATTCGGCCACGTCTTTCGGCACTTCGGACAATCGCACGCCGATGCGGCTGCGACTAACTTTTCCATTTGCCTTCAATTGGTCAGCAACTTTCATCGCATCACTGATCGGGACTGCAAATGAAATTCCCATAAATCCGCCAGAACGACTATATATCTGTGAATTAATGCCGATCACTTCACCGTTCATATTCAATAACGGTCCACCTGAATTGCCTGGATTTACTGCCACGTCCGTCTGGATCAGAGGAATAGCGAATTCGACGCCGTCACGCGATTTGGTTGAGATAATTCCTGCCGAAACGGAGTTCTCAAAATTGAATGGCGATCCAATCGCAACAACCCATTGTCCCGCCTTGATTTTGTCAGAATCGCCTATCGGGAGCCATGGCAGTTTTGAACCGTCGATTTTGACCACTGCAACGTCGGAACGTTTATCGATACCGATTACCTTACCTTTGAATTCACGTTTATCCGTCAGCTTGACATACACTTCATCCGCGCCATCCACTACGTGCGCATTGGTCAGCAAATAGCCATCCTGTGAAATAATGAATCCAGAACCAATTCCGCGCGTGACTTCTTCTTCAGCACCTTGAGCAGCTTGCGGAACCTGTTTGCGCTTTTTCGGAACTTGATTAGGTTGCTGCGGAATTGGCACGCCGAAGAAGCGTTTCAGCAGTTCCTGCATTTCTTCATCTTGATTAGCCGCCGGATTGGCTGAGACTTTTTCCGTCGTACGAATATTAACAACCGCCGGACTGGCCTTCTCAGCCAAATCCGTAAAATCAAATGACGGTACGGCAGCACTAGCTGTCGGTGTGACGATCAGACCGGCAACGGGCAAGCCGACGGAAAATATTGCAGCCAAAATAAATGATGGGATTTTTTTCATGATAGTGCGATCGATAAGGAAAAATTGAGTTTGAATCTTAGTCATAAAAACCACAAAAAATGTAATAAATTCTTAGCAGATCATTTCGCTTTGTATTCAATAGAGTCGGAAAGTAATTGAATTGCGGCCGCAGGAACTTCACCGACCACAGTTATCCAGAAATTTCCTAATTGAGACCCTGATATCGTCGTAGCCCCTTTTTGAACGATGCCGGGATGATGCTCGCCACTTAGCGGCTCCACGAATACCGAAATTGTCGCGAGCCCGTCAGAAAATACAAGTTGTAAGACCTCATGCAAATCGGATTGCTGTTTGTGCGGCTGACCTTCAACGTTACTGTTAATCAGGCGCCGTACTTCCCGTATTTTTTTAAAACCAGCGGGCATAGCCTTCACGGCCCAGCCCGACTCAGTAGACACCGCGACAGCGCCGCGCATCGTTTTCCAATCTGACGTATTTGAAAAACTGGGCTTTAAGTCACTGTCATTTATGCGCCCAAACATCAGGCTTGTGAACGCGATCTGCTCCAAAACCTGATTGTTCAAATCCGTAGTCTGCGCCAATAGCATCAAATAATTCGACGTCGCAGCGCATAGGCGATAACCATAGCGCAGCTTATCTTTAGGTTCAATGATCACCATGCGACATTCCTCACCGGCGACACGCGCCGTGTCGGTCAGTCTAAATCGATAGTAGTCACTTAAATGGGCGCCATTAAATGCCAGCACGGCAGGAAACATATCTTGTGCCTGGCGCTTTTCAATGCGCAGTATTTTCGTGTCGGGTTGATAGCTGGTTATTTCTTCGTTGTGACGAATGTATTCCCTGCGATGCCCATCCAATTTTTCGATTTTTTCCCATTCATCGCCAGCCTGATCCCGATGAGTAATTCGGGAAGAGATAAGTTGATCCTCATGTTGGAAAACAAATATGCCAACGTAATCGGTTTTTTTTGATGCAGTCTGAATCTTTTGCAACAGCGCTTGCGCCTCAGTAGATTCGTCTGCAAAAGCCGGGGAAATAACATTCAGCAGAAAAAGGAGGCCTAATAAATATCTCATCACTTTTCTGCTTCTTGATTTACGGGGCCTGTCTCGTACTCTACTGCGCTGTACATGGATTTTGAATAGCGTTGATGCGCAGCCAGATAGCTATCGATTTGAGGGTCTCTCAACATCCGTGGGCGTTGATCGTTACCACTCTCAGTTTGATTGCTGGGCGTCGCTGCATCCTGATTCTGTCCAGATGTAGCAGCCACCAATGTTGCTTTGGGATGGGTCAGGTTGTTGGTTGCAACGAACTGCCCGGTCAGATATGGAGCGCTAACTTCTGCGCCATCATGCCCGGCAAATTTGGGCACGAGTATTGCGGTCAAAGCGACCATTGCCGCAGTAGCGTAAGCCAATCTATAGCGCGACTGACCGGAATTTTTTCGCTTAGGATAAGCGTACGTCACCTCCGCCGCTAACCGTTCGCGCAATCTGTCGTTGAATGCTCCGCTCAAGCCTATGGATAACTCATTGGAATTCAGAACATCACCAATCTGGTGGTAAATTTCCCAGTCTTGTTGATTTTCTTCGAGGCGCAATGCAGAAAGGAGGAAATCAATTTCTTGATCCTCATGCTCACCATCGACAAATACAGAGATTTGTTCTTTTAGTTTTTCGTTGTTCGAATTTGTGCTCATATTATTCCTGTTCACCCTGGCGTTGCTTTCCCATCACCGGCCTTCCTGTCTTTACATTACCAGCGCGTATCTAGTGACGTTCCAATCAGTGGTCGGATTTTATTCGCTATGGCCTCGCGGGCCCTGAAAATTCTGCTTCTCACCGTACCTATCGGACAATTCATTAACTCGGCGATTTCGTCATAACTCAAACCTTCAATCTCACGCAAAGCAATTGCTACCCGCAATTCCTCCGGTAACGCATTCATCGCGTTGTTGACCGTCTCAGCGAGCTGCTTCGACGCCAATACCGATTCTGGTGTGGTCGATTCGCGCAAACCTCCCGCGTCATCGAAAATCTCAGCGTCTTGCGAACTTGTCTCGGTACTGGTCGGAGCGCGCCTACTTTGTGACATTAAGTAGTTTTTAGAGGTATTAACGCCTATCCGGTACAGCCACGTATAAAACGCCGAGTCCCCCCGAAATTTTGTCAGCGCACGATACGCTTTTATAAAAGTTTCCTGAACTACATCTTCCGCTTCGGCATGATCTTTGACAAAATACAAAACCAAACGCATCAGTTTTCGTTGATATTTCAGCACCAACAACTCAAATGCACGCTTGTCTCCGCTTAAAACGCGGTCAACCAATTGCTGGTCTGCATCGCGTTCCGCTGTCAAACCAACTCTCCTTGATTTACGGCATCAAGTTTACGGAATGCAATATAGACTTTACGCACTTTTTTTAGTTCCCTAAATCATTATTTTCGAGCATTCGTGAAAATTTATTTTTTCAACGACGCATCTGGTTTGAGCAATCTATCTCAGCTCGTACATAAGTTGAATTGTCGGGAAATTGCTATTTCCTGTAAGCATCCCAAATATCTACCTCGGCTGCCTGACTACCCATCGGCAGGCAATTGAAATTTGACGAAATTCATCTTTATTCAATGCGTCAGAGAATATCATTAAATTAATTAAAGTATTGCTGTCCCGCCCCTTTAATCGCAAAAATAGCAGGTTTGACCATAAAGTCGTGCCGGATGCCAATACGTAGGGAGAAGAAATGGCCGACTTGCGTTGAGTCGATCTGTAATTCAAGCAAGTGCACTGAAACTCGCCGTGATCGTTGACAGCTATCCGCCACGTTTTGCGGTTGAGCGATCGAATTTTGAGATAACAACTTATCGCGACGATGACACTAAACGTACCAGATAAATAATGCCAATAATGAGATGCATCGCCAGTCGCGCATAAATAAATCCCGACGAATAAAATTACCAGGGAGAATAAAATTGCAACAATGTGCAATTTGACAGAAGGTCGTAGTGTAACTGTGAGCGCGATTGACATAAATACGAAAAAATAGCGACTTATTTGATTAAGTCGCTATTTCTAAAATCCCGGCACGGTTCAGATCAAATTTTTCCAAATACTAACGTCCCGTTTGTGCCGCCAAATCCAAATGAATTTTTCACCGCAATATTAATATTCATTTTTCTGGCTGAATTCGCACAATAGTCCAGATCGCATTCAGGATCTTGATTAATTATGTTGATCGTTGGTGGCGATATTTGATTGTGCACCGCCATCACCGTGAACACAGACTCAAGCCCACCGGCGCCTCCCAAAAGATGCCCTGTCATCGATTTGGTCGAGTTGACGACAATCTTTTTAGCATGGTCACCAAACGTCCACTTAATGCCTTTTGTTTCGGCCAGGTCACCCAGGGGGGTTGATGTCCCATGCGCGTTAACATAATCAACCTGATCAACGTTGACTTCCGCGTTTTTCAGAGCTGCCAGCATGCAACGCCGTGCGCCTTCACCATCTTCGACTGGTGCCGTCATATGGTAAGCATCCGAGCTCATACCAAAACCGAGTACTTCAGCATAAATTCGCGCGCCGCGCGCTTTTGCGTGTTCGTATTCTTCCAGCACCATTACGCCAGCGCCTTCGCCCAAAACAAATCCGTCGCGATCTTTATCCCATGGGCGGGACGCCGTCGCAGGATCGTCATTGCGTGAAGACAGTGCGCGTGCTGAAGCAAATCCGCCCAAACCGAGAGGAGAGATTGTCGATTCTGCGCCGCCAGCAACCATGACATCTGCATCGCCATATTCAATCATACGGGCAGCAGCACCAATACAATGAAGTCCGGTAGTACAAGCGGTGACGATGGAAATATTCGGGCCCTTCAAGCCATACTTAATCGAAAGATGGCCAGAAATCATATTGATAATTGAAGCGGGTACGAAAAACGGACTAATGCGTCGCGCTCCGCGATTCAGGTATTCGGTGTGGGTCTCTTCAATCAGAGGCAGGCCGCCGATACCGGAGCCAACCACAACGCCAATGCGCTCAGCATTCGCTTCAGTGACGACCAGATTACTATCTTGCATCGCCTGAATGCCAGCAGCCAGACCGTAATGGATAAAGGTATCCATATGGCGCGCTTCTTTTGCAGCGATGTAATTTTCAATCTGAAATCCCTTCACTTCTCCAGCAAAATGCGTGGAAAAAGGAGAAGGATCAAACTTGGTGATGGTGGCAATACCAGAGGTACCAGAGACAATTGCATTCCACGTCTCAGATAAAGTATTTCCAACCGGTGATACGCAGCCCATTCCCGTGACTACGACACGACGTTGTTGCGATCGGCTCAAGCGATTCTCCTGGAGTCGGCCAAATATTTAATTGCATTTTTTACCGCAACTGCTTTTACTACTGGAACGATGGCGATAATGCGCTGCATTATCAAACCATCGCCTTACTAACTGGACCAACTGCAATCCTCAAAAATAATGCTTTAATTATATTTTTAAATAGCTAATTGCATATTTTTATAGTCGGTGTGTTTCAATGACGTTAGCGAAAATCAAGCTTCTCGCATCACAACTGTCATCGAAACTTATTTTCCAATGTGCGCTTTGGCGTAATCAATTGCATTTTGTACTGTAGCAATTTTTTCGGCTTCTTCGTCTGGAATTTCCATTTCAAATTCATCTTCCAAAGCCATCACCAATTCAACTGTATCCAACGAATCAGCGCCCAGATCATCTACGAAAGAAGATTCAGTTTTGATATCCGCTTCAGCTACGCCGAGTTGTTCAGCTACAATTTTTTTTACACGTTGTTCAATATCTGACATATACGTCTCCATGATGTGGGTTACAGAAAGTGCGCGCATTTTAACAGAGTTACGCGCAAAAAAAAGGGGTTTTATCCATTCGCGAATTATCTTCGCCCAACTATTTCAAACTTCGCTTAATTTCACTTTAAATTTAGAATTTATGCACTAACTACTGGCAAAAACCTAACTAAGATACATGCCACCATTGACGTGCATCGTTGTCCCCGTCACGTAGCCAGCCTCTGAAGATGCCAGGAACAACGCAGCTGCAGCAATTTCTTCCGGTTTGCCCAGTCGCCCCAACGGGATTTGCTGCATGATTGCCGCGTTTTGTTGCTCGTTCAATGCCTTGGTCATATCGGTGTCGATAAATCCGGGGGCAATGCAATTCACCGTAATATTACGGCTACCAATTTCACGCGCCAGCGCCCGGCTCATTCCAGCCACACCAGCTTTTGCGGCGGCATAGTTAATTTGCCCTGGATTTCCTGCCGATCCGACAACCGACGTAATGTTGATAATACGCCCGTATTTCGCTTTCATCATGCCACGCAGTACTGCTCTGGAAAGTCGCCCTACCGCCGTTAAATTGGTTGCAATCACCGCATCCCATTCGTCGTCCTTCATACGCATGGCGAGTTGATCCTGCGTAATGCCGGCATTATTAACCAATATCGACAATCCGCCGTATTCCTTTTGAATTTGATCGATCAAAGCTGTACTGGCATCTGCATCGCAAACATTTAACACTGCGCCGCGACCTTTTCCAGATTCAGCCAGGTAACCAGAGATACTCTCCGCACCCGCCTGTGACGTTGCGGTGCCGACAACCGTTGCGCCGCTACGCGCCAATATTGTCGCTATCGCCTTACCAATCCCACGTGAAGCACCGGTTACCAGCGCAACTTGTCCACTTAAATCAAAAATAGCATTCATTATTCATTCATCTCCGGATATTCACACTGCTGACTTATTTACGACGCGGTATTCAGTTGGCCCAATATTTTTTTCAGAGTTGCGTCGTCGTACATCGCTTCTCCGGTTAAATCAGCGTTGATTCGCTTCACAAGACCCGCTAAAACTTTGCCCGGCCCGCATTCCACGATATTGGCAATTTCCATCTGAGACATTTTTTGTATTGTTTCGACCCAGCGTACTGGGCTCGCCGCCTGACGAACCAGCGCATCCTTAATGGCATCCGCATCATTCAAAATCGATACATCGACGTTATTGATCAACTGAATCTCCGGCAAATTAAACTGAATTTGCTTCAGGTACTCACGTAATCGATCAGACGCTGGTTTTAACAATGACGAGTGGAACGGCGCAGAAACTGCCAGCACAACTGCACGTTTAGCACCACGTGCTTTTGCTGCTTCGCAGGCACGATCTACGGCGGCTTTGTGACCAGCAACGACAACCTGTGCAGGCGCGTTGAAGTTAACCGGCTCAACAATTTCGCCCTGCGCCGCTTCTATACACGCCAAACGTACATCCTCATCAGACAGCCCTAATATCGCAGCCATACCGCCAACACCAGCCGGCACAGCTTGCTGCATGGCCTCTGCACGGAAGCGCACCAATGGAACGGCATCTTTAAATGCGATAACACCTGCTGCGACTAATGCCGAATATTCTCCCAGGCTATGACCAGCAACAATCGCAGGTTTCGGCCCACCTGATTCCAACCACGCGCGGTAACATGCGATAGCTGTAGTCAGCATCGCAGGTTGTGTATTGACCGTTAAATCCAACTCTTCTTTAGGACCTTCAGCAATCATCCTGCCCAAATCGAAATGCAATGCGTCCGACGCTTCTTCGATGGTACGCGCAACGACCGGGTGATCTGCAAAACCATTTAGCATGCCGATTGCCTGCGAACCCTGACCTGGAAAAACAAACGCAAATTTATTCATAGTATTGAAATCAGAAAATTAAGTTAGCGCTGCGCAGTCACATCCGGACGATAGCAGCACCCCATGTAAACCCACCACCCACGCCTTCCATCAGTACGGTTTGGCCAGCTTTGATGCGTCCATCACGAACAGCATGATCAAGCGCGAGAGGGATCGATGCTGCAGAGGTATTCCCGTGCTGATCAACCGTCACCACTACTTTTTCGACAGGTAGATGCAGCTTTTTGGCGGTGCTTTGCATAATGCGGATATTGGCCTGATGCGGGATTAGCCAATCGACGTCAGCCGACGTCAACTTCGCGATTTCCATCACCTCACGCGCCACTTTATCCAACACCGACACAGCGAGTTTAAATACGGCTGGACCGTCCATGTGTACGAACGCGCTGCCTTCAATGATGCCATTAGTCGTCTTCCCGGGGACGGAAAGTATGTGCGAGAAATTACCATCTGCCGCCAACTTGGTGGCCAGCACGCCGGGTTGTTCTGACGCTGACAGGACGATTGCACCAGCTCCATCGCCAAACAACACGCACGTGCCGCGATCATTGAAATCCAGAATACGTGAAAACACTTCTGCGCCAATCACCAGCACATTTTTATTATTGCCGGATTTGATCATCGCATCGGCCACGGACATGGCGTAGATAAATCCGCTGCACACGGCCTGAATATCAAATGCAGCACACGAATCTATTTTCAATTTTTTCTGGACGATACACGCGGTGCTGGGAAAGCCGCCGAGATGATCCGGCGTTGACGTAGCAAGGATAATCAGATCGATCTGATTTTTATCCAGACCTGCACTCTCGATTGCCCGTTCGGCCGCATGGACCGCAAGATCACTTGCACAAACATCAGGCTCGGCGAAATGGCGCGCAGAGATGCCGCTGCGGGTAAAAATCCACTCATCGGACGTCTCAATTCCTTTGGCGGCCAACTGATTAGTTAGTTCGTGATTTGTTACTCTTTTTGGAGGGAGATAACTACCTGTACCAATAATTTTACTAAACACTTTCA
>Ga0206857_1145_pt1 | contig 13382 bp, 10 predicted proteins | sample Alteio_BWOrgCont_49_FD_152865 | JGI IMG/M metagenome (GOLD analysis project Ga0206857, IMG submission 152865) | Enriched cells from forest soil in Barre Woods Harvard Forest LTER site, Petersham, Massachusetts, United States -... | ecosystem: Environmental > Terrestrial > Soil > Temperate forest >...
CCGCATGAATTTCAAAGCTCAGCACGCTGGGGCTTGATCCAGTGGCGTCGGCCACCGCCTGGATGTGGAGTGAGCCGGGAATCACCCGCGGCTCAAAATGCTTCAAGGCCGCGGCCAGTTCGCGTTCCAGTTCGCCAATTTCGATCGTGGTGGTGATGCGCCCACAAAGATCTCGGATGCCGTAACTGAGCACCGAGGATTGAACTTCGGGATATTCGGCGAGGTCCTCCGAATTCAGCCGCGAACTCGTGTTGAAGAGCCACCGGACATCGCGCAAGACGGCGTCCCGGTAGCGGGATGGAGAGACCACCCGCGCGGTGCGGCTCTCGTGGCGGTTTTCCGGTTGGTCGTCGGTCAAGCGATCGAGCAGGCAAGGGTATATCCGCTCTGTCGGATCGAGATCAGGCATAGAGCGAATTCCAGCGGCAATCGCCATGTTTCTCGGGGACAGTCATCAGGACGGAAGGCGCTAGGTTTTTTAACTCAAACTCCACGGTGCGCACTTCAAACAATGGAACGTCCTCATGGTCCGTGGTGAAGAGACGCTGGCCGAGTCCCGTAAAAACTTCCTCGCCCAGGTCTTTCCATTCCGTCTTGCGCGCCAGTCGCAGTGCGTTGTCCCCGGCGCACTCGGTCCCCGGGTAGCGCGCGGGAATGAACCCCACGGAGTTTCCACCATTGCTCCAGATGAAATTTGCCGGAGCCCAGACGAGGTCCCGCAAATCCTGCGGCGGTTCGATAATGAGACTCTTGATCCGGGTGAAGGGAACCCAGCAATAACGACCGTCGATCATCGCTTCCAGGATTGGCCCCAGCCGGGAATCGGCGTCGGCGATCCATTCAAACGGCTGATTGTTCAAGGTTCCACCCGTCGCCGGCGCGACGTCCAGGGCTTGCGTCTGGAGTTCGCGCGCGGCTTTGATTTGGCCCTGTGCAATCATGGAATTCGCCTGGACCATGAGCCCGACCCAGTTCTCCGGCTCACCGAAGACGATCGGGGAACGTTTTCCCGCGAAGACGTCTGCCCGGAGCAGTTCGCACTGGATGACCGGCTGGAAAATGGACGCCAGCAGCATGCTCTCGGAATCCATGTCCGCAAGCACGTGCAATTGCGTGACCGCCTTTTCCCAATTGCCCAATACGCAGTGCAATTGAAAAAGAAAACGCCGCAATTTCGCATCAGCCGGCGCCTTCCGAATAGCATCCTGCAACGCCGTCAATGCTTCGTCCAGTCGGCCGGCCTTGACGGCTTGCTCTGCAATCATCGGGTTTTCATGGTTGAACGCGCATCAGCACTCCAGGGTTTACCAAAACCCTGGAGTGATAACGTTCCCCCGGGTCCCTTAGGACGCCTTCGCGTTCTTCTTGAGATCCCAGCCTGCGGAAATTGGTCCCTTGAGTTTGCCGTCTTCGCCCTGTTCCTTGTATTCCGAGACCAGCTTCACGAAGTTGAACTTGACCGTATCCTCGGGCTGCGGATCGCCGTCCTTCGTGGCAAATGAGGACACAATCAAATCGTGGAAGGAATGTTTTAAGAAAACCTCCTGTTCGCCACCGGCTTTGCGAATACTCAGGACCGCGGTGGGGATATGTTTTCCGGAGGCACACGCCTCGAAGAGCTTCGGGCTGGCCTTTTGCGTGGGCATGGTGAATTCGAAGTTTTCGAACTTCACTTTCCCCGCTCCCAGACCGCCGCCAGACTCGGCCGTTCCCACTTGCTCGGCACTGAACGAAAAGGTCGTGATTTCGATCTCGTTTTTCATCTTCTCATCCTTGGACTCGCCTTCGATGCCGTCGATTTTGAGAAACATGTCTACTGCCATAATATTAGCTTTCTATTCGAGGTTGAGTTTCGTTACTGCGTTGAAATTCAAAGGCGTGGGGATTCTCAAATGCTTTCCGGGAGGGTATCCTTATGCTCCTGCTTTTTCGGAGGGCAGCTTGCTGACCATCCGCAAAGAGACCGTCAAGCCTTCGAGTTGGAAGTGCGGCCGGAGATAGAATTTCGATTGATAGTAGCCAGGGTTGCCCGGCACCTCCTCGACCTCGACCTTCGCGTCCGCGAGGGGCCGCTTGCACTTCGCTTCTTCGCTGGCCGAGGGGTCCGGCGTCACGTAGTTCATGATCCAGTCATTGAGCCAGCGCTGCATGTCCTCACGCGACTTGAACGAGCCGATCTTGTCCCGCACGATGCATTTCAGATAATGCGCAAACCGGCAGCTCGCGAAGAGGTACGGCATCCGCGCGGCCAGATTCGCGTTCGCGGTGGCGTCGTCGTCGTCATACTCCTGGGGCTTTTGCAACGATTGGGCGCCGACGAAAACCGCGTAGTCCGTATTCTTCCAATGGGAGAGCGGAATCATCCCATTCTTGGCCAGTTCCGCTTCGCGACGGTCGGTGATCGCGATCTCCGTAGGGCACTTCATATCCACCCCACCGTCGTCCGTCGGAAAGGTATGGACGGGCAGCCCTTCGACCATGCCGCCGCTTTCGGCGCCACGAATGCGGGCGCACCAACCGTTCAGCTTGAAGGCCCGATTGATGTTTACACCCATCGCGTAGGCGGCATTCGACCACACGTATTTGGTATGCTCGGCGCCTTCCGTGTCTTCCTCGAAGTCGAACTCCTCGACCGGCGAAGTCTTCGAACCGTAGGGCAGGCGCGAAAGCGTGCGCGGCATCGTCAGCCCAAGGTAACGCGCATCTTCCGACGCACGCAGGGAACGCCACGGCGCATATTCCGGCGTTTGGAAAATTTTCGTCAGATCCCGCGGATTACCCAGTTCCTGCCAGGTCTCCATATTCATCAGCGTCGGCGCGGCCGCCGCAAAAAACGGCGTATGGGACGCCGCGGCGATCTGCGCAACCTCGCCCAGGATCTCCACATCCGGAGGCGAATGATCAAATTCGTAATCACCAATCAGGCAGCCGTACGGGACGCCACCGGGCGTGCCGTATTCTTCCTCGTAGATTTTCTTGAAAAGCGGGCTTTGGTCCCAAGCCGTGCCTTTGAATTTCTTCAGCGTGCGACCGAGGTCCCTCTTGCTGATATTCATCACGCGGATCTTGAGCTTCTCGTCGGTTTCTGTGTTGTTCACCAGATAGTGCAATCCGCGCCAGGTTCCTTCGAGCTTCAGGAAATCCTCGCTGTGCATGATCACGTTGATTTGCTCGGAGAGCTTCTTGTCCAACTCCGCGATGATCGATTGGATCGACGCGATGGCGTCCTTCCCGATCAGCGCCGTGCCGGAGAGAGCCTGCTCGGCGAGCGTGCGCACCGCACTCTCCACCGCCTGGCGAGCGTCGCCGGTCTTGGGCTTGAATTCCTGCTGGAGCAACGATTCGAATTCGTTGACTTCACCAATTTCGGCCGCGGGAGCAGCGTCGTTTTGGAGGAGGGGGTCGTCGGCCATAAAACGAAAGATTACGGGTTGGCGTCTTCGCCTTCCTGCGGTTTTGGTTGGGAAGACAGAGCCTGGAGCAAGGCGGGGTCGTTCAATAGCTTGGAAATCAGCCCTTCCGCCCCGGTCTTTCCATCCATGTAGGTGAGCAAATTGGAGAGTTGCTCCCGAGCGGTCAAAAGTTTGTTCAGGGAATCCACTTTGCGAGCGACCGCCGCCGGCGAAAAGTCATCCATGCTCTCGAAGGTGATGTCGACGGCGATATTGCCTTCGCCGGTCAGCGTATTCGGGACCTGAAAGGCCACTCTGGGCTTCGTCGCCTTGAGCCGATCGTCAAAATTGTCGACGTCAATCTCCAAAAACTTGCGATCATTCACCGCCGGTAGCGCCTCGGCCGGCTTGCCGGAGAGATCAGCCATTACACCCATCACGAACGGCAACTCGATCTTCTTTTCCGCCCCGTAGAGTTCCACGTCATATTCGATTTGCACCCTCGGCGCGCGATTCCTCGCGATAAACTTCTGGCTGCTCGATTTAGGCATAACGTATGCACTAGCAACAGCCCCATTCGGTTCAAGGTTTATTTTCGACCGCGGCCGGGGCGAAATTCGGTTAAAAGTCAAAAATGGCGCCACCCGCGCCTCCTGAGGCAGCAGGGCCGGGTGCGGAGGCACGCGGATCCCGATCGATACTTTCCCGACCGAATCGATCTCCGTAGACGCCCCGATGCTTGATCCCGCCGCAACGTCCGATCCTCCCTTCAGTTCTAAAGACGACTGAACAGGAACATCTTCTTGTCGTAGGCCTCAATCTCACGCACGAGTTTGAGAAGGCTGGAAGAGGTGCTGGAGTATTCCCTATTTGCACTCAGCGCCTTGATCACATCTTTGATCGCGCCAACCGCCACATCGCAGAGCGACTCCACCTTGTCGAAGGAATGGTTCGTATCCACCCGCTTGAGACGATCGTCCACATTCTCCAGCGCTTTCTCCGCATTCTCTTTAAATCTCTTTACCTTCGCATCGTCTCCCTTGGCCTCTTTCAAATCCTTGGCGATGTCCTTGACGATTTTCTTGTAGTCAATCAGGAAAGTGGAGGGCTCGACTTCCAGCGGCTTGTCATCCTCTCCGTCCCCTTCGGCTCTGTTGAGTAACTTTGCCGCGTCCTTCCGCAGACTGGTTTGAAGCTGCTTCAAATCGGAAAACAATGCGGTCGCCGCGCGCGGAAATTTTGTCTCCGAGATCCTTGCGTCCCATCACCATCGCCCTGACGCGCAGGACAAATTTCTCGAGCGCCTTTTTTGATGCCTCAAAGCTGTCTTCGAAGTCCTCCGCATCCGGTGGCGTGGTGTTTTTGTCCTTCGCGAGATCCTTGACCTCCGCCTCGAGTTCCTTCCTCTCCACATCGTAGAGTTTCAGGCTCTTCGTCACGCGAGTGGTGATCTGATCGAGACCGGCGAGCAAGTCGTCTTCCTTTTTGTCCAATTCCTTCAGTTCCTCTTTCAACTTTTTGCCGTCTGGATCGGGGTCTTTGTCCCCGTCTCCGGAATTCTTTTTTAGGACGCCAAATGCGTTCTGGGTGGCGGTATCAAAGTCGTCGACGATGCTTCTAAATTGTTTGGCAAATATAATAACCATATTTAGTTACCTCGGTAAGTCTGATTAGGCGGTGACCCACTCCCGAGCAGAGGCCCGGCTCCATCCTTGGCTTCTCGTCGGGTGCGAACTGCGGCTGCAGAGTGATTCACGCCGCGTTTCATGACATCCAAGGTGCCGATTCTCTCCCGCGTTGCCAAGGATTTTCGCCGGCTACTACTTCGTCTCCGCGGGCTTCTCCTCTGTGGATTCTCCAAACCACTTTTTGTCGATCTCCGCGAGCGTCCGATCTTCGATCAACCGGAGCAGCGTGGCGTTGATTTCCTGACGCAGCGGGCTGTTCGGCTGCAAGCCAATCCCGTAGCCCTGCTTTTCAAAGAGATTGCCGGTCAGGTGAAGACTTTTGTCCGACAGTTTGCTGATTTCATACTTGAGGATCGGCGCGTCATACACGACCGCATCCACCGCGCCCTTCGAGACCGCTTCGCAGGCTTCGGCGGCGTTGTGATAGGCTTGGGAAGTGATCTTGTGTTCGTTCAAGTAACGTTCCGCCGTGCTCCCAGCCACGGTGCCAACGGTATGTCCGGCCAGGTCCTTCGGGCCGTTGATTCCGCCTTCGAGGGAACTGACAGTCAAAGAGCTGCTGAAGGACGCCGTCATGAACGAAACGAGCAGGACGCCGCTCATCATCCAGACAAGTCCCAGCAATCTGCCAGGCACGCCGCGCGGGGATTTGTTGTCGCAGGCGAGGGTTAACATGACGCTCGCCGTCCACCAGAGCGATTCGAACATCCCGTGTTTGTAAGCCTTTGGAAATTCTTCGTCGTCGCGGTGCCTTTCGCAAAGCCAGAGCAGATGGGAAAAAATCAGCACGGCGATGAAGAGCAGCCCCAGCGTCTTCAACAGTTCCGGATTGAAGAGTAACTTGATGAAGTGGAACGGGGAGTTATGCCCTTTACTCGCGGTCAGAATATCGAGGCCGGAATCATAGAAAGGATGAGAAAAGTCAATGACCAGCATGCGCTGGGAAGTAATGCTGAGGGCGCCGACGCCGACGTCGGCTTTTTTAGCAGCCAGCTCGTCCACCATGGCCTGGGCCGAGGCGACGGTGTGCATGTCATACTGAACTCCGGCCTCCTTCGCGATGGCCGCCCAGAGTTCGATGGCGAACCCTTTTCGCCGCCCATCCTCTTCGAAACAGAACGGTTCGATGTTACGCACCGCGACATGCAACATCACCGGCGCTGCGGCCCCTCCCTTGGGCGCATTGGGCTCGGCGGCCGCTTCGGCAGCGGCTTTCGGCGCCGACGGCGCGGGTGCAGGCGGTGCATCCTGGGCGAGAGCAGAAACCGAGAACAGACCAGTGAGGATCGCACACAGAAATCTCATGGCGCGGAAGGTGCCGAACCCCGCGCGTAGCAGCAAGCCATTTGTCTTCAAGCATCGCCCTTGCGCACCCACTGCCGTCCCACTAAAATCTCCCGCGCCTTATGTCCGTCGACTTCATCGACATCACCATCGTCGAACTTGACCCGGAGCAATCGTTCCAGCGTTCCGGTGAATTTTGGAACAAAGTGTTTACCCTTTCGGCAGAGGTGCCGGGGGAATGGAGCCGCATCTTTGACGAAGTGTGGGGCGGTGCTCGCTACCAGCCCAAGCGGCACGCCCGCATCGAAGAAAACGCCATCGTCACGATCTGTCTGCCCGATGAACTCGAAGGTGAACACATGCAGTTCCTAATCGCGGCCGTGGCCCGAACCAACGACGCCTATCGTAACTTCCTCGCGCCGCCTTCCGCTTAGCCAAATGGCACCGCGACGTGCGCGGTGCTCCCTCGCTGGATTTTAGCTGGCTCCAGCATCGGCATTTTTCCTTGTCACCCAGTGGCGGCTGAGTTCAAATCCATCGTCGTTCCCAACCTCACAAATACCCTATGAGCGAAAAGCATCTGACCGAGCCGCCATGGAAGGCCCTGGCAGCGAAGCAAAAGCTCAAGGACGTCAAGCTGAGCAAGGCGCTGACGGACTTTGCCAAATGCGATGCGGCGAATGCGGAGGCGCAACTCAAGGCCCTGGCCGTCATCGAAAAAGAGGCCGAGGCGCTGAAGAAGGAGCAAAAGGCGAACAAGGAGGTGACCGATTATCTCGGCGAGATCCTCAAGGAAGTGGAAAAGAGCCGCAAGGCCGCGGAACTTCTCAAGAAAACCGCCAAGGAGGATGCCGCGGACGAAAAAGAGGAGGAAGAAGCGGAAGCGGAAAAAAAACGCAAGGCTGCGGAACTCAAGAAAGCCGACAAGGAGGAGGGTGCGGACGAGAAGGAAGAAGAGGAGCCGGGCGCGGACGACGAAGATGCGGGCGCGGACGTCAAGGGCGCGCTGACCGGCGCGATGAGAAAGGTCAAGGCGCGCCAGGCGGGCGATCCGCCGATCGAAGCCATGGTCTGCCAGATGGGCAAACAGTTCGGCGTGTTGCTCGGCAAAAAGGTCGGCGCGGGACAGGCCAAGGTCTTGAAGGAACTGTTGAAAGGGACTGGCCACAAATTTGCCAAAGGCACCTGCGAATGGGGCAAAGGCGACGTTTACACCTTCGTCCTCGATTCTTCGCTCAGTGGCGCAGCCGCCGGGCTGAAGGTCTTTTTCAAGGAGCAGACGGGCAACAGTTACAAACTGCGCGTGGGTTCTGGCGGGGTCATGGAAGAAGATCTCACCGAAGAGACAGCGCAGCCCGCGAACGCGGCGGAATTGTTCCGAAAGAGATTTGAGACGCTGCTGCCCAAGCTCAAGGTCGGGATCGCGGCCGGCGGCCCCAAGGCCCAGGAAATGACCCTCAAGGCGCAAGGCGCCGCGGGGTTTGCCAAAAAAGGGGAGTTCGTCGACGCGAACAAGGCGCTGGACGCCGCGGAGGCGCTGCTCGGCGGGCCGACCGTTCCTCCACCGAAAGCCGCGGAGGTCAAGCCAGTCGCACCACCCGTCGGCGGCGCCCCCACGCTCTCGACCTATGTGAAAGCGAAGCGCGACTGGAAAGCCGCCAAGGCCGCGGCGGAAAAAAACATCGCGACCCTCAAGGCGGCGATTCTCCAGCAATGCGATCCCGAACTCGAGGCGCCGGTGAAGGCGAAGATCGGCGCTTGGGATAGCATTCTGCCCATTCTAGATGACAGCGTCCTGACGGTGATCGAAGAGGCGATCAAGGAGCCGGATGAAGATCGTCAGGCCGAGCGGAACAAGACCTTGGCTGCTTCCTTCACCAAGATGCTTGCGGCGTTACATCAGCATCCGCTCATTCCCGTGGCCGACTCCAATCCCTTTGGAAAATTCGCCATCCGCACTCCGTTGGAGTCCATGTTGACGACCGTGGCCGCGGCGTTCGGTCACTGAGCCCTCTAAGATCCGACTACGCCGGCGGCGCCACTGGTGGCTCGGCCGTTGCGGCAGCTGTGGCGCGCCCTTGCCCCATGAAGAGCTTTTGTATGTCGACGAATGGGCCATCGGTCAATTGACCTCGAATCGGTTTCCAGCCTTCCTCATTCTCGGTGATGGCATCGAGAAGGGTCCGGCGCACCTGGAGCGTCTCCAGCACATCCTCAGTCGCCGCATCGATCCAGACGAGAGTCAAAGTCTCATCATTAGCATCGACCAGGCGCAGTTCGATCCCTTCATCGAGCGGCGCCGAAGGCACGCGCCGGATCGTTTCCAGCTTCAGCATTTCCAGGACGGCATCGTCGATCCCTCGGTCATTAGCCAGGATCTTTTCGCGGAGCGCCGGCCAGCCGAAAGTGAGGCGAACAGTCAAATCCACACCGATGTCTCGCGCGGCTTTCGGCGCCTGCGCCCCGTAGGAAATAGCGAAGCTTTCCTTCACCTCGTCCTCACACTCAATCCAATCCCGAAGCCGGTTCGCCGCCAGGCTGGCAATCCATTGGCCGCGGCCCACATCGAGGTAGTTGAACTCCGGGGCCAGCCGAAACCCTTCTTTGCATTTCGGGCAAGTCTCATCTTGAAAATTGGAGCGCAGGATGGATTCACGCAAATCGGGCCGGCGATCGGCGTTGACGCTGCCGACTCCGCTCATGTTCACGGTTTCCCCGCAATTCGGGCAATTGATGTTCGTCGATCGGAATAAGGACATGGAGAGTCTCCTGCGTTAGAGGGTCTGTAGCCACGCGTAAGCCGGATGGCTTGCCTTCAGCTTTTTGGTGTGAAACGCGGCGTAAAGCTCTGAGAACCACTCTCCGGGCGCACGGAATTGATATCCGGTGACGCCCTGTTTGCGGGCGGAGAGCCGGTAGCTCGACCAGCTTCCGCTGTCGTAGCTTTCCTGGTAGACTCTGCCACCGATAGCCAGCGACTTGGCGGTGCTCGCCGACGACCACGGGTTATTTCCAGCCCGCGCACTGTCCACCCAGGCGATGCAGGCCACCCGCTTGCGCTCCCACGCGTCCGCATCTTCACCATCGGGCACGGTGGGGACGGCATTCGCCGCGTCTTGGGCCCCGGTTTCAGCATCGGTCGCGGCTTGGGCTTTGGCCAGGTCGGTGGGATCCGCGGCAGACGCGGTTTTGGCGGCGCCCGCCTCCGAGGCCTTCTTGATGTATTGGGCCACATACGCCGCATCGAAATCGTATTTGTCCGCCACCGCCTCGGCGACCGGCACTACATTGCCGCCATACTCGATCCAGCCGGCATAAGATTTACCTTTGCCTTTCATGAAGCTGAGTTTGTCGTCCACGGCGTGTCCCACCTCGTGGACAGTGTTCCAGTTGAAAAAGGTGATGGGTTCGCCCGGTTCGGTTTCGCAGCCGGGTTCGACCTCATCGATCTCTTGCGGGAGCGCGACGCCGTAAATACCGCTCGTCGCCACGTCCCCCTCCCGCATGGCTACCCTTCGTGTTCTTCCTCCGGTGTAGTCCGATCCCGCGGCGTTGCCACCAACCTGCACGAAGACCTGCATACTATCGTTATCCTTCGTGTGTGTCCCTGGAAGGTTGCACATGAGATCGTAGAAACGCCGCACGTCCGGCGCTTTCTTGCTCAGGTCTGTATCTTTGGTGTCGGTACCTTCCGCTCCCGAATTCGCAAATCGTGTCAGCTTGCAATCAAACCGTGCGGCAAAAGCGACGTCCAGGACCTTGCGCTGAGCTTTCGGGTCGAGAGTGGCCACGATGGCGTCCAGACGCTTGGCCCCATCCTTGCCGGCCAGGATCTTTTTGATTTCGGCCACCGTCGGTTGCGTTTCGGTGTGCATCTTGGCCTTGAGGAGCGCATCTTCCGCGGTGTCCGCCGCTTTCTCGAGTAGTGCCTTGGCCGCTTTGTGATCATGGGCGTTCTCTTTGACGCCGGCCTCGGCCAAACTCTCGCGGACGGAGGCAATATCGGCCACCATGGTGTATCGGCTCTTATGCTTGTCCATCTTGGTCAGATCCGCCTCGACTTCGCCCTTTTTCGCCACGTACTTGATATGGGCGTCCGCCGCGCGCCGCTGCGCGATGAAGGCCGTGTCGAGTGTCTGGATTTGCTTCGTGGCTTTGGCGTAATCACCGGTGCCACGAGCCTCCCGGCGGGCACCCTCGATATCCGACCGCAGCTTTTCCACTGCCGCCCGGACGAACTCCTTTTGGGCATGGCTGGACAGAAGATTACTGATCTCCGTTTCCAAGGCCTTCATCTGTCCTTCCATCTGCTCGTAGTGGCCCATGAGAATGCGCGCCTGGGCACAGGCATCGACAACTTCGATGAGCCCATAGCGCGCCCCATCCGGATCGGAACTGGCATTCTCTCTCGCGGTCTTGATTTTGTTGTTGATGCCTCCCAGCGTGGCGACGGCATAGAGCGCCTCGGGTTTGGCCATGAGTTCCTTGTAAAAATTTTCGGCTTTGTCGATCGCCGCGAAAATGTCCGTTCCCGGTTTTTTGATGTCTTCGGCGGCGGTCGCGTAGTTGCGAGCGTCAGCCGCGGCGAGCAGTGCTTTTTCCGCCTCGGTGAAGATCGCATCCAGCAGCTTCTTGGCCCCCGCGTAATCACCTCCGTTGGCAATCTTGACCGCTGCGGCATGCCGGCTTTGCAGTTGCACCAATAGCGGACGGACGGACTCGGCGTTCTTGTCTTTCATTGCCTCGCCCAACTTCTTGCCTCCGTTTTCGCGGGAAGTCTCATAATCCCGGTAGGCTTGCGCGTCGGCGGCAAGGTTGTCGCATTCCACCGGGATACCATCGACCATTTTCTTCGCGCGCGCGAAATTGCGCACCGCCGGGCTGGCGAATGCGACCGCCTCATCGTAACGTTCCCGCAACGCATCATAGCGCTCTTCCGTTGCGGGATTTCGATTCGGCAAAGTGTTGGTCAACTTCGTCTGGGCGGCCAATCGGGCCGGCTCATACTGCCCGGCGTCGGCCACGATCGCGACCCCCGCTTCAATGACCCAGTGGGTATCATTGGCGACCGTCTTAACCGCAGAATAGACGTGATCGTTCATCAAGTCCTGCATCTGGGCATTTGCCGCCTTGACCTCCTTCAGTTCGCGGGCGGCGGCTTCCTTGCCCGATCCTTCGATCTCCGGGAAACGGGCCACCACCCATCTCTGGCGAACGTCGGCTGCGACTTCGTAAGCGGATCCTATCGCCCGCAGCCCCGGGCAAATTTTGGCCGCCGCGGTTGCTTTCTTCGCTGCATCGAGGCACTTCCCCGCTTTGACATCATCCTCGATGGCCTTGGCCGCATCTTCCAATCGCTTGATTTCTTCCGCAACACCCGCCGACCGAGCCGGTTCTTTCAAGAAATCAGTGGCATCTTTGATCGTCTGTCTGTCCGCCTTCATCCCCTTGAAGGCGTTCGCATTCTGCTCTGCCTCACGCACCTTCGGCAACATCGTGCCGATTTCCTGCTGGGCTCCGTCGAAATTAAACGTCGGCGTCTTGGCCAGATTTTCAATCCGCGTAATCGCCTGCCCGAGCTCCTCAATATTTTTCTTGATGCAATCGTCCTCATTCAGAGCCGGCAGCGTCGTGGTATGAGCCGTCTTTAAACCTGCGAGCGCCGTGTCATACGGCCCTTTCTTCAAGACGAGTAAGAGGGTGTCCTCGCAAACCTTGATCGCCGCATCCAGTTCCAACTTGGCTTTAGCGAAATCGGCTGGCGTAGTGCCCGCGGCGACGCGGGCCCGCTCGGCTGGCGCTTCCGCCGCCGACAACTTCGTGCCAAAAGTATTCCCCGTGTCCTTGCCGGCCACATGATTCCGCATGGCCTGATAGACGCCAAAGGCGGCGTTAAAGTCGGTGGCGATGCCATCCAGTTTCGCCTTGTCCTTCAGGTCGCCCAACGCTTTCTCATCTCCCAGCAGTTTGCTGGCCGACTCGATCGTCACCTTGGCCTCTTCAATCGCCTTGATTGCCCCCTTCCAGTCCTTGGCCGTAGCGGAGTTCTCCGCCACGGTGATCCGCCTTTTCGCCTCGGCCAGCACTTCCGCCGCTTTGCCGGCGTTGCCCTTCTTCTCAAGCTCGGCGATATCCTCGCCGGCCTTTTTGTGCTTCGCCTTGTAATCCTCGGAAAGGTCGGCCAGCGCGATTTGCGCGGCATGCAGGGGTTCGCTTGCCTTTAAAATCTTCGTTCCTGTATGAAGTTCGCCCGCCAGCTTCCGGCTATCGGCGAATGTCTGGTCGTTCTGCATGCGCACGTAAAATTCCTCGATCGCGATCCGGCCCTTATGGTCCTTCACTGCCGTCAGCCTGGTTTTAAACGCTTCCAACGCTTCCTTGTATTCCTTGGCTTGGGTGGCCTTCGCTTTTAGGCCGTTGTATTGGCCGATGGTTTGAGTCAACAACGTAATTGACGTCACGTAATCGCTGGTCACTGCGATCTTGGCATTGTTGACCCGCGTCTTGAATTGCGCGAGTCCGGTGGCAATGGCCGTCTGCGCATCGCCGGTAAAGTTCTCGAGTTCGGTCACATACCCTTCATATTTCGCAATATTGGCGTCGTAACTTTTGGCGGCGTTAATCAGTGTTTGGGCACGACCCACCGCCTCGGGAACTTGGTCGAGGAGGGCAATCGCCGCGGGATACTTGCCAGCCGTCTTTTCGATATCAGCATCAGCCAGCAATTTCTCAATCGCTTCGATCGCTTTTTTGGGCTGGTCTTGCGCGACATCAGTTGAGAACGGCAGCTTGTTCAACCAATCCTCGCGCTCTTGGCGGATGGTTTCGAAATGCGCCAGCCCATCCGCCGTCTGCATCGCGGCTTCACAACGCGGCACCAGCAGCCTCACTGCCGCCGAAGCATCCGTCCACTTCATCGCGGCGGCATCCTGCCTCGCTTTGTTCAGATCTTCTTTGATTTTGTCGATCAGCGGCTTGACGATCGTCGTCTCGCCCTTCAAGGGATGCTTCGCTAGGG